>JGI24806J26614_1000404_pt1 | contig 12900 bp, 9 predicted proteins | sample Kansoi200umMDA_FD_26614 | JGI IMG/M metagenome (IMG submission 26614)
TTTTTTGCATAGATATTTCTCACCGTAAGGTCTTCACACATCAGCGGGTGTAAACACCATGCCGGTGAATTCTGAAATGTAACACCTTCAAGCAATACTTTTTTGCATCTTGTAAAAACCAGCAGGTTAGGCCTTAAAAAATCTTTGATGGAGTCATAATCTTTCACCGTTTTGCCGGCTTCGATCACGCCGGGGCTTTTTGTTTTTGTTCCCCGTACATAACTTTCGGATGGATACCACATGGAACCGTCTTCTTTCACTATGCCACCTTTCTCCAGCAAGGCTTTCCATTCAATATCAGAAAGCCTGTCGCGGTTAACAGCCCGCCAGGCAGCGCCATTCCCATCAACAATCCCTTCACCGGTTATAGCAATATTCTCTGCATTGTTTGCAGAAAGCGGCGATTGATTCCTGTATGCAGGCAGGCCTTCATAATTACCTTCCACCAGTTGATACTGTGTTTTATCGTCTGTGAATTGCAGCAATGCATCTTTTGCTATATGCAGGTTTACATTCGATTGTAAAACAATAGGCCCCGTTAACCAAAAACCTTTCGGCACCAGCACAACGCCACCACGATTTTTATTGCAGGCAATCACCGCATCATTAATACTTTTGGTGTTGGGCGTTATGCCATCAGCTTTAGCGCCATACTTAATTATATTGAAGGTATCTGCTTTGAAAACAGGCGCTGCAACAGACTTTAGGTTTTGCGCAGATAACAACAGGCAGGCAAACACACACATTAAAAAAGCAAAGGAATATTTTATCATCAATCGTTAATTTTTAAGCAAACATTTACTGCATATTTCTTAATAAAAACTGTAACCATCTAATTTAATTACGCAAACGTTTTCCGTTTTATCACTTCTTGCTGGCAACAATATGTTTGGCAAGCGGCAATTGTTGGTGTTGAATTTCATGCAATACCAGCTCTGCCATCTTTCTTGCACCTAACTCATTAAAATGCGTATCGTCTTCTTTTCCTTCGGGATAGTTCGGATGTTCGCCCGGCTTTAAATAATTGAAAAAGAATTTTGCATTTTCTGTACCGGTTTGCTGTAACAGTTCCATGCTTTTCTTATTCAGATCTATCAATACAACATTGTCTTTTTTAGCCACATCTGCTACCAGTTGTGCATACTGTTGATGTGTGTCGATGATGTTGCCGCTGCTGTCAAATTTTCTTCTTGCAACAGGCGTAATCAAAACAGGAGTTGCATTTTTGCTGTGCACATCTTTTACAAAGCGGTCAAGATTATTGCTGAATTCATCCGGTGTTGTATAGCGGCTAACTTTTTCTCTTACCTCATCGTTATGGCCAAATTGTATCAGCACATAATCGCCTGCATACAAATTATCCATTACGTTTTTCCATCTGCCTTCTTCAATAAAACTTTTTGTGCTGCGGCCGTTTTGTGCAACATTGTTTATTACAACTGTTGAATCAAAGAACACTGTAAAGGACATGCCCCAGCCCGTTTCAGGATAAGCGCTTTTTTCTTTTACTGACATGGTGGAATCGCCAACTAACCAAATGGTTAATGTGTTGTCGTCGGAAATGAAAGACATTGTTATAGATGTAAGCAGGATAGTTAAATATGTGTATAGTTTCATATTTATTTTAATTTTTTTATTATTTACTTTTTGTCTTGACACAAAAAGTAACAAAAAAGTCAAGAGCGAATGATATTCAGCACATTCGCTCGTTCGCCTTGATTTGACTTTTGTGCTGATGATTTTTCAACTGTTGAGCCCTGATGTTTAAGTTCAATCAACATTGTTATTTATTAATTATCTAATTCACATACGGTTAATGGTGTCACAACTATTGACCATTCACAATTCACTACTCACCACTCACAGCCTCCACCCTAAACCAATCAAAATCTGCATAACCACAATCATTACTTTTTTGCGAACCTGTTGCAAACAAGCCAACTTTAGCGCCGATCCATTTGCCCTGCATTGCCTGGAAATCGTCACCGGCTTTTGTAAAATTGTTTCCGTCATAACTATAACTGAAACTGCACATACCACTTTTGCGCATAACGACGCTAAAATAGATTTCAGGTTGTTTTGTTTTATCGATAGTAATAACGGTTTCTTCATTACCATCCTCAGCGCCATTGCAAACAATGCGTTTTATAAATATGCTATCATGCAGTGATTGCAATACGATGCCCGCATAGCTCATGCCCATTATTACAAGCCCTGTAGTTTCTGCTGCATTTTTTTTATTGGGTTTGAAGGAAAGTCTTGTGGTAAACATGGCTTCCTCAGCAGGCAACTTCTGTAATAATACATTTGGCTTTTGCCATAAATTTTTTGCAGTATCAATGTGGTGGGCGTATAATCTTAAACTTCCATTAGCAGTATTCATGAACGAATAAAATGGTTGCGGGTTTGCCATCCATTGCCACTGCAGACCTAAGGTGTTTGTATTAAATTCATCGCTTTCAGCAGGTGCTTGCATGCTGTATGGTTTACCAACATCGGGTTTTTTATAATTCAACACCGGCTCGCCTTTACCATCACTGTCTTTATCAATACCGATAACCGGCCAGTCATTTTTCCATGTCATCGGTTGCAAATGCACCACTCTTCCATACACACCTTTATCCTGGAAATGAATGAACCAATTCTTGCCTTTTTGCGTGGTGATCCATGCGCCCTGGTGCGGGCCATTCACAATACTGTTGCCTTGATCCATTACTACTTTCCTTTCATAAGGACCATAAATATTTTTTGAACGCAATACGAGTTGCCAGCCTGTTGACACACCACCTGCAGGCGCAAAAATGTAATAGTAACCGTTGCGCTCATAAAGCTTAGGGCCTTCAATAGTTGGGTCTTGTTCATGGCCATCATAAACGATCACGCCATCATCAATAACCGCAGTTCCATCGTTATTCATTTTGTTGATAACAATAACACTTTTAATACCTGCACGGCTGCCCGCAAAAGCATGAACGAGATAAAGTTTGCCATCATTATCCCACAAAGGGCATGGATCTATTATGCCTTTGCCTGCATACACCAATATTGGTTGAGACCAGGGACCGGTTATAGTTTTTGATTTGGTTAGATAGATACCAAAATCGGGATCGGGATAATAGATATAAAACTCGTTGTTATGATAACGGATAGCAGGCGCCCAAACACCATTACCGTGTTGTGGTTTGCTGAAATGATCATACGGTAACAGGCGTTGCAATGCATGCCCGATGATTGACCAGTTAACAAGATCTTTTGAATGCAGTATTGGCAAACCCGGGATATCTTCAAATGACGATGAAGTGAGGTAATAATCATCGCCCACTCTTATAGCATCAGGATCGCTGTAGTCTGCATTGATGATCGGATTTTTATATGTGCCATCGCCGTTATCTCCCACCCAGACTTTAGATGGAGTTGATTGAGCAGATGCATTCAGCAATATATTCATCAAATAAAAAATACAAACTATATACTTCATCACTAATTTTTATTATTAGACTGGCTTAGTCTTTTTAAGACTGAGCAAGTCTTCACAAAACTTATTTAAACGGAACTGATGTAAAAAGATTCATTTCTTTTAGCCATAATTCAAGCAGATTCGTCCACAACTCCGTTGAGCCAGAATTATCATATAATCTTATGCCATGCCCGCCCTGCGGAAAAATATGCAGGCTTGCATTTACATTGTTTTCAACAAGCGCATTGTAAAACATTAAACTGTTTCTTACATTAACCGCGGGGTCGTTGTATGCATGCACAATAAAAGTTGGGGGAACTTTACTGTTAACATGCAATTCATTTGAATATTTTTCGATCTCGCTTTGTGCGGTATCTGCTCCCAGCAAATTATTCCTGCTGCCTTTATGCGTATATTCTCCAAAAGAAATAACTGGGGAAAGCAATACCATAAAATCCGGATGATAGTTAACTGTATCCAGTGCATCTTTTATAACAGAAATATCTTTCAGGCTTTCGCCCAGCCAGCTTGCAAGATGTCCGCCTGCAGATGTACCCATCACACCAATTTTATCTATTTGAATATGCCATTCTGCTGCATGTGTTCTTATTACTTTTATTGCTCTTTGCGCATCCTGTAAAGGCACGATTTTTCTATTAACAAGATCAGGTTGATTGGGCAAGCGATAGTTTAACACAAAAGCGCTTATGCCGTGCGTGTTGTACCATTTGGCTAATGTGTACCCGCTTTGCAAATAAGCAAGTCTTTCATATCCGCCGCCCGGACAAATCAATACGGCTGTTCCTGCATTTTCTTCAGGCTGAACAATGAATGCATAAAAGCCTGGTGTGCCTACCTGCCACACACGGTTGGTGATGCTGTCTTTAATAACCAAACCGTTGAAGTTGGGCTTCATTCCATCAGGCCATATTGGAATGAATTGTTGTGCATGTGATTGCAGTGATATGATGATGAATATTGCTATAATTATATTTCTCATTATTAAAATGATTTTTTCTTAACCTTATTTGTCACTTTTTTTTTCTTGAAAAAAAGAAAGTAACTAAAGAAAATTCAAGGACGGCATGAACACTCCGTGCATCCGTCCTGGCCAACACCTCCCTCTGTGTTGCTTGTAATATTGTTTTCAACCAGCTTATATTCAATATTCAATCATATTTTTTAATCACCATTTTACATACGCCGCCTCCCGAGTAAGTTTATGCTTCTACCGGCGCTGCCTGCGCTTCTTTGTCCCGATTATCCGCCTGAGGCGGAATCGGAACAATTCCGACTTCGTCGGAACCGAACCGCAGAAGGCGCCTGTCTCTTCCCTAAACTTAACAGCTGCCATTTTAAAACTTGCCAAAAGAAATCAATCAAACAGGTATTTATTTTACCGGCCATTTGAATGGCCTTGCATTGATGTTATACCAATTTGACTCATCAGGCACTGATGAATTATTATTACTGAATATATTTTCGATAGTATATTCTTTTACTTCTGAATCTGTTAGTTGCTTACTCCACTTTGCACGTTGTGATGTATTCGCTCCTTCACCTTTGTTTTTATATTCAGCATAGAAAACTGTTTCTTCATTATCGGGATTATCCCAGTTGTGCCATCCAGCAACGATGATTTGTTTCGGTAAGGTGCAACTAATGAAAACCGTTTTTGCATAAGCACGCCAGGGCCGGCCGAGGTATAATTCTGTTACAGATGAATCAACAGTAACAGTGCAATTCAAAAAAACAAAACCAAATTTTTTATCTTTTGGTGTATTGGCTGCAGTAATGAATGAATTGGTTTTTGCATGAATAATGCAATCATCAAACAAAGCTGTTGAAGGGCCGAATATAAAATCAGTGGTGCCTTCTATGTAACAATTTTTAAAATATTGCCTTGATGTCTCTCCGCTTGCAAAAATGGTATCCTGGTCGCCAAGAAATTTACAGTTCTTAAATATAGCCTTATCTGCATCAACATATAAGGCAACGGCCTGCCCAACCCGGCCTGCATTGTTGGCAAAAGTTATATTCTCTGCAACAAAACGATTGCCTGAAATCTTTGCGGTATAAGAAGTGAAAGTTGTAAGCTTTCCTCTTCCTGAATAGTCATTAAAAATTATTATAGTACTATCTACATTTTCGCCGATGAATGTTACATCAACATTTGTTTCTGGCAACTGTATTTTTTCGTTATATACACCATTCTTTATATACAACGTTATCCGGGCCAGCGGAAATACGCGCATGGCATCGATGGCATCCTGTATGTATTTGTAATCACCACTTCCGTCTTTGGCAACAGTGAATACATATTTGTATTGTTGGGGATTGGCGGTTTGCGCAAAGAGGCAGGTACTGCATGTTATCAGTAATATTGTACAAATCAGTTTTATTTTTTCCATCTTATATATACTACCGGTCTGACACAGTTGAGGCGGTCTGACCGAGTTTATTCTTATTGAAACACTTTCTTCAAAAAATCATCAATATAGTTCACCATCGGATCAAACCAGGGATAGAACAAAGGGAATGAATGCGGCGCATCATCAAAGCCATGCATTTCAGTATAAATATTATATTCATTCAACACCTTATTATAATCATCTCTTCCAGCATGCATGCGTGCCACAGAGCTATTGAGAAACAATGTTGGTGGTGTTTGTGCACTAACATAAGTTAATGGTGAGGCTACAACCCACATACCATAATTTTGTTTCTTATTATAACCGAACCAATAAGTGCCGGCTGATATTCTGCCAATACTATCAATGCCTTCACCGCTTTCAGGATGCACAAAAGATAAAGTGCCATCAATGTCAATCACCGCATTAACCAGTGTGCTGATACCGGTATTACATTGCATGCCTTCAAACAAGGGCATGTTGCCGGTTGTGCCCATAAAAGCAGCTAATTCACCGCCTGCGGAAAAACCTGCAATCACAATTTTTGATGTATCGATATTATAAGTTGAAGCATTGGCTTTCACCCAGCGGATAGCTGCTTTAATATCATATATCGCCGCAGGAAATAATGCTTCTGTTGATAGACGATATTCGGGCGTAAAACATACATAGCCTAAATGCGCAAGGCTTTCAGCCAACGGATAATGTTGAGTGCGGTTTCCACTGCGCCACCCGCCACCATGAATCATGATAACTGCAATTCGTTTTGCTGAAGATTGTTTAGGTGTGAAAACATCGAGCATTAAATTTCGATTACCAATTGAACAATAAGTGATGTTCTTCTTTACATCGACGTCGTTATAATTAAACGCTGTTACCAGTTTTATGTTGGGGTGATGGGGCTTTTCATAATTATAAGCGCTGTAATTTGAATAAGAGGTATCTGGTTTATTGGTGATGCCTGTTGTTAATTGCGCGTTCATCTTCATGCATAAAAAACAAAGCATGCAACAAACGAAAGCAGACCTGTGATTATATTTCAATTTGAAGTTTTTTTGAAATTGTGCCGCAAAATAAATTATACTGTACAAGGTATAAAATTCAGTAATGATGAATAAGGTAATAAGGTTGGTTCATCTTAATGATTTCAGGCTACTAAGCTAATAAAGTTGCTTTTTTAGTATCAGGCTTTAATCTTATTACCTTAGTAACGACGATATTCAAACTAATACCAACCTTATTACCTTATCTATGCTTTGCCTAAACTATTTTCAATACTCGTCACTATTTTACTTCGCTAAATATTAAAACTGCTGGTGCAATGAAGCACCAACAGTTATTTGCTTTGGACTTATGAGACAAAGAGTATTTTAATAACCTTCATTTTGGCTAAGATTTGGATTGGCAACCAATTGCTGATTCGGTATGGGATATACCTTATGAAAAGCTTCTGTTTGCGTTGTCTTAAACGGCCATGTTCCTGTAAAGTAATCTCCAAAACGAATCATGTCTGTTCTGCGGCATCCTTCCCATATAAATTCACGCCCTCTTTCATCTTCAATATCCTGTAAAGTAAGCTCTGCCAGCGGTGTGGCACGGCTTCTTTGCCTTACCTGGTTTACCAGCTTTAATGCATCGCCTACATTGCCTGTTCTCAACAAAGCTTCTGCCTTTATCAGCAGCACATCAGCATATCTTTCCAGCACCAGGTCATTATCTGCATTAAAGCCCGACCATGCTGCGCCAACAGGTGTATATTTTAATACCTTATACCCTTCATTGTCCTGCGCTGCAACAATATCCTGCACAGGTATCAAAACCAGTTGCGTTCCGTTTGGATAAGTTAAGGGAGTAGTTCCATCCAAATAATACTGCGGGCCATGTTCAATCATAGCTTTACGTACATCCTGCTCTTCATACCTGTCTAAGGCCGGTGGTGTAGTGCTGTAACCATTGGCAGGTGCAAAAGGCAAATTATACTTTAATTGGTCTAAACCATTTTGGGCATACAGTATAAACTGGTTGTTACCTGCATTTTTGGTTGGATCTTTTGTGAATGCTGATATGATCTCTGTTGAAGCAGCCTGTGAAGGCGAACTAAAATTATCGATCACATTTGGCATAAGGCTAAAGGCGCCTGAATTAATTACTTTATCGCACATTTCAATTGCTTTTTGCCATTGTGCTGTGCCTGTATAGGTTGCCGCATTAAGATACATGTAAGCCAGCGCTGTATAAATAGATTCTTTTGTAAACCTCGGATAATATGCTGTATGGTTTACATCTTTTGCTGAAGGCAGATCATTAACAGCAGCGAGCATTTCGGTTTCAATAAAATTATAAATATCTGCGCTTGGCGTGCTTGGCGGAAGATTTTGAGGATCGAGCCTCGCCACTGTTACCAATGGAACATTCCCCCAGTTATCCATCGCAAAGAAATAACCGTAAGCTCTTAAAGCTTTTGACTCTGATATCAACGACTGGAATTTGTCTTTATACGGAGATGATTCGAGGCTTTCAATAACTGCATTAGCAGTTCCTATTTCCTGGAAGATGCCTGTCCATGCTCTTGCGATAGTGTTATTGTCAGCATTTTCCACATGATTGAGGAGGTCAATATTGCTTTGATCATACCAGCCGCCGCTGGCCCTGCCCGGAACAATGAATTCGTCAGTACTGAATTCTTTCATACGCCAGGGATCACCAATATCAGCATTATAAGAAAGCAATTGGTAAATACCTACTACTGATGAAAGGGCGGTGTTTTCATCAGTATAATATGTATCTGGCGACAGGCTGCCAAACGTTTCTTCATCAAGCTTTGTACAACCCGCAATTGCAGCATTGAAGAATAAACCTGCGATAAATATTTTGAATCCTTTATTCATATAGAACTGTGTTAGATAGTGATTAAAATGAAACATTCACACCAAAGCTTATTGTACGCGCTCTTGGGTAACTTAAATAATCCACACCCAATGGTGCCGTACCTGTACCGGATACTTCTGAATTTACTTCAGGATCAACACCTGAATACTTTGCGATCAGTAAAAGATTCTGACCTGTTAAGAAAACCCTTGCAGAAGATATGAATGTTTTCTTCAACCCGATATCGTAACTGAGTGTAAGATTATCGAGCCTTACAAAGCTTCCGTCTTCGATCCATCTTGATGAATATTGCTTCGGCGCATCGCGGGCAATGCCGCTGGTAATAGCAGAGGCTAAAACATTTCTGCCGGGCAGGTTACTGAGATAGGCCATATTAGCTGCTGTAAGATTGAAAACATCATTGCCAACAGAACCTCTGAACAGGAAGTTTAACATCCACTTTCTATAAGAAAAAGTATTGGTGAAACCCCATATATATTTTGGCTGGGCACAGCCGATGATGGTATCCCTGCCATCGTAGGCAAGTGTTTCTTTTCCATCTACAATGCCGGTAAATTTAGGCCCCCAAAAGGTTCCCAAAGGTTCGCCCGGAATTACCAACTGTGCATATTTGCCAAGCGATACCGTTCCCTGCAACGGGGCCATTTGTATATTGTTGCCGGCGAACTGTTCGTTAGAAAGACTTAGTACTTTATTCTTGTTGAAACTGATATTAAAATTAGATACCCAGCTAAAATCAGGCTTATCTATAATTCTTCCCGTAATACCTATTTCAACACCACTGTTCTTAACACTGCCTACATTGGCCAATTGTGTACTTACGGCTGTTGGGGAAGGCACGGGTATCCTTAATAATAAGTCATCGGTTTTCTTGTCGTAATAATCAATCGTACCGCCAAGTCTTCCCTGGAAAAGAGAAAAGTCAACACCGATATCAAATTGCCCGGTTTGTTCCCATTTCAGATCAGGGTTGGCGTATTGCTGCGGTAATACCGTTGTTATTCTCTGGCCGCCAACAATATACCCGCTGGTTGTAGCGCCTAATGTTTGTATGGAATTAAGGTTGCCGATTTCCTGGTTACCCGTTAAACCATAGCTTACACGTAGTTTAAGATCGGATATGGCATCCACCTTAAAGAAATTCTCTTTTGATATTCTCCATGCAACAGAGCCTGAAGGAAAGGTGCCCCATTTATTACCTTCACCAAACCTGCTGCTGCCATCGCGCCTTACAGTACCTGTAACCAATAACCTGTCTGCATAGTTATAGTTTACCCTGCCATAAAAAGATATAAGCGTATTGCTGCCCTGGAAAGTAGAAACCCCGTTTATAGTGCTTGCTGCCTGCAGGCTATACCATTTAAAAGCATCTGAAAGAAAACCGCTTGCCTGTGTTCTGTCGCCGGTGCTTACAAAATACTGCCATGAATAACCTGCAATCGCATCTATTGAATGATCGCCAAACTTATTATTATACCTCAAAATTGTTTCAAGCAATTTGCTGTAATCTTCCAGTTTCTGAACGCTGGCATAACCACCGGTGCCCTGGCCCAAAAGATTAGCTTTTGATATGTATGAATTACGATTGATGTTTTGATCTGTATAACCAAGGTTTACATTAACGCTTAGTGGCTTCAGTAACTTTAATGTGGTGGACAGGTTGCCAATGAACCTGTTATTGGTAGCCTCGTCAAATATTTGGTCAGAAAAAGAAACAGGGTTTACCCTATAGGGAGGAACATTATAATAGTTGCCGGCAGAATCACGTACAGGATAAGTTGGGTTGAACACGAGGGCTTCATAGTTCATGCTGCTGCCAAATTCACTGCCCACTGTATTGGATACGGGCGCCTGGCTTGAAAAAGTCTGGCCATAATTAACACGCAGATCGAATGTTAAACGGTCATCCAGCATTGAATGATTAATGTTAATGCGTGTAGTGGCTCTTTTAAACTCAGAACCGATAATCACGCTTTGCTGGTTACCATAACCCAGTGATGCGCGGTAAGTTGTTTTGTTGCCGCCACCTGATACAGATATATCATAGTCCTGCGCAAGGCCGGTTCTGAAAATCTCATCCTGCCAGTCTGTGTTAGTGCCTTTGTCATCTATAGTTAAGCCTAAATCTTTTGCTGCTGTGCGGTACTGGTCTGCTGTAAGCACATCTAATGTACCTTGAACCTTGGAAGCACCAACCGATGCATTCAGCGATACTTTTGCATTACCGGCGGTGCCTCTTTTTGTTGTAATAACAATTACACCATTGGCGCCTCTTGAACCATAGATAGCAGCGGCAGACGCATCCTTCAGCACCGTTATAGATTCTATATCATCAGGGTTCAATGTCATCAATGGATTGGTAGGCTCCATGTCAAATATGTTGGTGCTATAGGCGTTAATGTTAGCCTGGCCAACACCGGCAGTGCTGGAAATAGGCACACCATCAATCACATATAATGGATCATTAGACTGTGTTAATGAAGTGCCGCCGCGGATGCGTATGGTATTGCTGCCGCCCGGTTTACCACTGTTTTGTGCAATGTTTACACCTGTAACTTTGCCCTGTATGGATTGTTGCGGGCTTAACACCACGCCCTGGTTAAAATCTTTGTTGGATATAGATGCTACGGAACCTGTAAGATCTTTCTGCTTTTGCGTACCATAACCAACAACAATTACATTGTTGAGATTATTCTCTGCACTTTGCATAGTTACATTCACCGGTGCTGAACCATCAGTGCTTGTTTCAGTGCTTACATAACCTGTATAAGTAAAAGTGAGTATTACAGAGCCGGCGCCATCAGCGGTTATGCTGAAATCGCCGTTTTGATCCGTTTGCGCGCCCTTGCTGGTATTTTTAATAAAGACAGATACGCTTCCCAACGGGCTACCTTTATCGTCCAGTACTTTGCCGGTGATGTTGCGTTGTGCAAGGCCTAACAACGGAAATAATAAACCTATGAATAAGGCAATAGGTATTCGTTTCATAGTAAAATATGAATTGTTAAGTAAGAAAGATTAATTAACTGTGAATGGAAATTCAGGCAAACATTGTTTGCTGTTATGTTGATATATAAAAGTTACCTATACCAGGAACTGTTATATCTTGATGTCTTTAGATTCATTTGCAATCGATTTAACTTTAGAGAAATGTTTTTTTATAAGCAAAAAATCAGGCGACCATTGTTTACGGTAATGTTGATGATTTAATAATCTTTATACCATTAACATTGTTTGCAGCAGCATTGGTGTTACAATAGTTACCTATACCAGGAACTGTTATATCTTGATGTCTTCAGGTTCATTGCAATCGATTTAAATAAGAGAATATATTTTTTCTTATCCCCTATACAAAGCAATGAAGTTTTCTTTGAGATATAATAGTTTGGTTTCTTTTTATTTACGGAAACGTTTTCGATCTTATGAGGTTTTACGCTATTGAAAAGCATAATCAGGCCTTGTTGTAATAACAAATGCTTTTATGTTTTATATGAAACAAACACCGCGCATTGATGATTGAACATTGTATATTAAGTACTTCATCTGCTTTGAAATGCAATAATGAGATACTCAATTATTCCCGGAGAAAAACAACACATGCTGATGTACGACCACTTAGTTTATTGTACTATGCAAGTGTTGTTGATGATGAGTGGAGCAAGGTTAATCAAAGCTTACCATTGCCTTAATTACTTTATGTTGAGGATTAAGCCAGTAATCAAACCTGTCGCTGGTTATATCATTAAAAGCAGTACGATGTGTTATATAATTGCCTGGTTGTATCAAACCTTTTACCAGGCTTTGAACCACTTGTTCAAAATCGTTTCTTGTAGCATTACGGCTGCTCATTAAAGTAGATTCCCGTTTATGAAATTCAGGATGGCTGAAATGAAAATCTTCTTTCTGTAATCCTAACAAAACTTTTATGCATATCCCATGCCGCGCATAACGGATATACCACCTATAGAAGTGCATGTTATGGACAATGATGCAGATGCAGGTGGTGTTGGAGAACCGGGGTTACCGCCTTTTACTCCTGCCCTCACGAATGCCATTTATGATCTGACAGGTAAGCGCATAAGAAAATTGCCTTTTAGCTGGGACGAAGTGTAGCAGGCATCAATCTATTATAATCATCAGCAG
>JGI24806J26614_1000405_pt1 | contig 12900 bp, 8 predicted proteins | sample Kansoi200umMDA_FD_26614 | JGI IMG/M metagenome (IMG submission 26614)
TGCATAGGCAATACGCTATATTTCGCAGGTAGCGATGGAATAATAGGAGGAGATGAGCTTTGGAAAAGTGATGGAACTGCAGTTGGTACCGCTTTAATAAGTCATATCAACACTAACAAAAAATTATTTGTTAATAGTAATTTTTTGAGAACTCATATTTATTCCATCGGAAAACTGTAAAATATAAATTCCATTTTGCAAATTATCAAGGTTTAATAGTTGAATTTTTTCTTTTACCTCATTACTGTAAACTTCTTTCCCAAGCAAATTGAAAACTTTGATTTTCGAATTCGAATTTGTCTGTCCAAGATTAATTTGAAACGTGCCGGTTGAAGGATTAGGCATTACGTGGAATCCAAACTGGTGGTTTGGGACTTCATGAATATTAGTCGGATTGCCGTTGTCTAGGGCCCATAATTCTCTTCCATGCGTGGAATCCGTTGCGTAGAAAAATATTTTATTTCCATTCAGTGTAAAAAGAGCAGGATTTGAAGAAGAGTTACCTGTAAAAATATCTGAAACCATTAATGTTCCTGCGTCCGTTCCATCACTTTTCCAAAGCTCCTTTCCATTTATTCCATTATCAGCATACCCCCACAATGTACCACCAATAGTTTTTGGGAAATAAGGATAGCTGCTTCCTGAGCCTGTATTAATATTCTTAACCATTATAGTATTGCTATCATTGCCTTCGCTCTTCCATAACTCAACTCCATTTATGCCATCATTGGCAGAAAAATAAAGCGCCTGGTTCATAACCGAAAAATTTCCAAGGTTGGAACCTAAAGTTCCTTGTTTGATATCCCTTATTAAAGCGGTACCAACTGCAGTTCCATCACTTTTCCAAAGCTCATCTCCTCCTATTATTCCATCGCTACCTGCGAAATATAGCGTATTGCCTATGCAGGTAAGCTGACAGTCACCCTTAGCCAGCCCTTGCAATGACCCTGCTCTTAGATCCTTTATCATGACCGTACCTGCCGCAGTTCCATCGCTTCTCCATAACTCTCTTCCATTAATCCCATTGTCTGCTGTAAATGCCAGGTTGTTGTTAAAAACCACCAGGTCGGATATGCCGGAACTAGTAGTTCCTGACCGAATATCTGCAACAATAAAAGTGCCTGTTGTTGTTCCATCACTTCTCCACAACTCTGACCCATTTATTCCATCGTTAGAACTAAAATAAATATTTCCAGCTACTTCTATTTTTTCGGCGGGATAACTATTTCCTGTTCCAGTTTTAATATCTTTTACCAAAACAGTTCCAGCTGCAGTTCCGTCACTTTTCCATAGTTCTACTCCGCTAGTTCCATTATTGGCGCTAAAGAAGAATGTATTTCCTGTGATGCAAAAATAGCTTGGATTGCTTGAAACAGAACCGGGGTTAATATCTTTTATCATTTCTGTTCCAGCTGGTGTACCGTCAGTTTTCCACAGCTCCCTTCCATTAACACCATCATCGGCTGTAAAAATGACCATTCCATTAAATAAATTAATGTCATAAATTCCAATATTTAGTGAGCCCGGATTGATGTCCTTTAGCAATACTGTGCCCGCATCAGTTCCATCGCTTTTCCAAAGTGCATCGCCATTTACTCCATCTACTGCAGCAAATATCAGTGTGTTGTCGAGAACAGCAAATTGCTCAGAAGCTGCACCACTTGGCTTACCTGGATCAACATCCTTGACGAGATAGGGGGTTTGAGCCTTTGATGTCATTGCAATTGACAACATAATAAGAAAGCTGGTAAATTTAATTTTGTTCATCAGAAATGATTTTGTGTGATTAAATGTTATTTGAATCTTTTTTGCAAAGCTATTCTCCAAAAAGAGTCCGGTCAATGAGGCATTTGCCTCATTTGAAGAATAGAATATTTGATTTGGAAAAATAAAAAGCCCCGAAATTTCGGGGCTTGAGGTGAGCCAATAACATGAATAAAAAGCTCACCTAAAAATTTATTTATTAAGAATGATTTTTTGAATAGATGAACTCGTTCCATCAGACAACTGTAAAATATAAATTCCATTTTGTAAGTGGCTCAGATTCAATGAATAATTCGAGTTTAATTCTGTTCCATCTTTTGAATACACAACCTCTCCAAGCATATTTATAATTTTGATCTCTTTAAGTTGTTCGGTGGCATTAATGGTTATATTTCCGGTTGAAGGATTTGGATATATATTTACTGTATTAGTTTGTTTAATAGCATGAACTCCTGTAGGAGCGCCACTATCGAAAGCATAAAGTTCTCTCCAGATTGTTCCATCTCCAGCAGTAAAGAAAATTTTGCCGTTCACTTTAGTAAACATAGTAGGAGCAGTGCCTGTTCCACCGGAAATAATGTCTGCAACCAAAACAGTTCCATTTGCAGAACCATCACTTTTCCACAATTCTGTGCCAAAACCTCCGGAATAGGCATTAAAATATAATGTTCCGTTGTCGTTAAAAAGTGCTGCAGGTCCTGAAGGAGTGCTTCCGGAAGCAATGTCTTTAACCATCACTGTCCCTGCGTCAGTTCCATTACTTTTCCAAAGTTCAGCTCCATTTGTTCCATCCGATGCCATGAAAAATAAAGTGCCATTTACATTTGTTAAAGAAGTAGGAATTGAGCCCCCGGTTCCAGGGTTGATATCTTTAACCAAGGAAGTTCCGACATCTGTTCCGTCACTTTTCCAGAGTTCAGCTCCGTTAGCTGAAGTGGCAATGCTAAAGAAAAACATTCCATTGGTTACGGTCATTTCTATTTTCAGATTGGAGCCAATTACATAAGGTCCCATATCTTTCACTAAAGCAGTTCCATTGGCAGTTCCATCACTTTTATACAGTTTAAATCCATTCTGCATTGGATCAGGGATAAAATATATAATGTTATTCATCACTGTCATTTTATTTATTGCTCCGGTCCACAGTCCAGATTTAACAATAGAGGTACCTCCTGTAGTTCCATCACTTTTCCATAAATCTCCATTGCCGGTGAAGTAAAGAGTATCGTTAATATTTACAAGATTTTCAGCCGTGGTTAGCGATCCTTTTATCAAAGTAGTTGTTGATCCATCAGTTTTCCATAATTCAGCAGTAAAACCACTTAAGTAAGTAAAGTATAATTCGTTGTTTAAAACTGCATAGGTTGGTTTTAGAATAGAAGGGCCTGCACTTCCTGCAATCAGATCCTTAACCATTACAGTACCTGCTTCAGTTCCATTACTTTTCCATAGTTCAGTTCCGTTTACTCCGTCGTTAGCGAAAAAAAATAAAGTGCCATTCAGGTTATAAAAATATGACGAAGTAAATGTAGAGCCAGGTGCAGGAAAGGCATTGGCAGATCCCGGATTAATATCTTTCACCATAACTGTTCCTAGTTCCGTTCCATCGCTTTTCCAGAGCTCGTATCCATTTGTGCCATTGTTTGCCGTAAAAAAGAGCGTTCCATTTACGTTTGTCAGATCTTTTGGTCTGGCATATCCTCCCGGATAAATTTCTTTGACACGGTAAGGTGTTTGTGCATAACTAGTGATAGTTGCACAGGCTAAAACGATTATCAGTAGATTTTTTTTCATGGTAAGAATTTATTAGTTGTAGATTTTAAGCAAATCTATTTTTAATGGGGACAATAGGCAATGAGGCATTTGCCTCATTTTGCACTCAGTTAAGTTTGTTTATATTTGAATCAATTCTTTAATGGAACCTTTTAATGTAATGACCAATAAATTTTCAAAGTTTATTCTCCTAATTATTTTTTTTAGCCATCAGTTTGTAAATGGCCAGCTTCGCCAGTTAAAATTTGAAAGCTATACGACTCAACAAGGCCTTTCACAAGGAAGTGTGTTCGATATTTACCAGGATAAAAAAGGTTTTTTATGGTTTGCAACCGGCGATGGAATCAATCGCTTTGATGGTTATAATTTTAAAATTTATAAAGGGCCGGGGAATACAAATAAAGTTAGTTTTCTGGAAAGCAAAGATGGAAAGCTATGGATGGGTGCAGGAGGAAGTGAATTATACAGATTTGACCTTATAACTGAAAAATTCGAGCTTTTTCATAAGTCACCCAACTCCAATATTTATCTTATTGCAACACCTTTGTTTGAGGATAATAAGCAAGGGCTATGGTTTAGTTCAGATACCTCAGGGCTTTATTGTATTGATCAAAATACAAAAAGAATATCGGAACATTATGATATAGGTTTTTATGCTATGAGGACAACTCCTTTGATCGATTCGGAAAATCGGATATGGAATTGCCTTACCTATAGAGGCCTGGGAAGTTTTGACCTAAACACAAAAAAAACTGATTTTTATTTTAAATATTCATTCCCACCTGAACCCGGAAAGAACTTCAATATAAATTCAATAATTGAAGAAAATAAAGCCTATTGGTTAGGCACAGACAATGGAATCATCTTTTTTGACCCTCTCAAATCCTATTATAAAGAATATGAAATTCCGATAATAAGTAAAAAGATCAATAATACTATTGGCAGTATGTTTAATGAGGATGATCAGCAATTATGGCTAGGGACGGAAAAATCCGGCATCCTTATATTTAATAAAAAAGACAAAAAAGTTACCTCTCATTTTCAAAACCAACTAAAGAAGGAAACAATCCTTAATGGAAGAATCACGAAGTTTTTTAAAGACAGGTCTTCTAACCTTTGGATTGGCAGTGATCCTTATGGAGTGGGCAAAACAAATTTGAACAAACCAAAATTCTATCATGTAAATAATGAATCAGAAGATCTTTCATCCGGCTTGACAAGTAATTTTATTAAGTGTTTTTTTAAAGGGAGGGATGGAAATATTTATATTGGAACTTATGAAGGTGGATTAAATGTATTGAATCGAACAACCCAACAATTTGAACATTATTTGATGAGTAATAAAGTTCAGAGAACAATTCCAGGTAATACAATTTACGGCTTAGATTCTGATAAAAACGGGAAAATTTGGGTTGCTACTGAAAAGGGAGTTGCCATTTTTGACCCTGAAAAAAAATTTTTCTCTCTTCCTGAAATAAGTCCGGCAGTATTTTCTGTAGGGCCTTATAAAATCGCACTAAGTAAAATCGCTGAAAAGTCTGATCAATATGTTATTGGGGTAACTTCATTAAAAATTCTTGGAAATGGCTTTATTGTATTAGGACTTTTAAGTACTGACTATGAATTGCCGGCAGCTGCACTTTTAATACCTGAAGGGAAAAACAAATACCGTTTAGTTTTATTGAATGGAATCATTAACCAGGACACACGTTCCATCCTGGAAGATAAAAATCATAATATCTGGATAGGTACTTCTGCAGGACTCTTTTTTTTAAATCTAAGATCAGTTATTTCAACTGACTATAAGCTAAAAAAAATAATTGGGAACGTAGCAATTAAAAGTATTTGTGAGGATAATAGGGGACTAATTTGGATTGGAACTCAGTCAGGGCTTATACAATTTGATCCTAATTCAGGAAAAATCAGAAAGTATTCAGAAGCTCAAGGATTAGCTAATTCTTTCGTTTATGGAATTCTAACTGATGAAGAAAACAATTTATGGATAAGCACCAATAAAGGGATTTCTAAATTTAATACCTCTTCAAACACATTCAGGAACTATGATGTTTCTGACGGCTTGCAAGGAAATGAATTTAATACAGGAGCATATTATAAGAGCCCTGATGGTGAAATGTTTTTTGGGGGAACAAATGGCTTTAATTATTTCTATCCGAAAAACGTAAAAGATAACCAGGTTCTTCCTATTCCTGTAATCACAAATTTTAAGGTATTAGATCAGGATTTTAGAACAGATTCTGCAATTGAATATAAATCAACAGTGAGCCTTAATTATGATCAAAATACTTTTTCTTTTGAGTATGCCGGTTTGGAATACACCAACCCTTCTAAAAATCAGTATGCATATTACTTAAAAGGAATTGATAAAGGTTGGGTTTATGCCGGAACAAAACGTTTTGCACGATATTCTCATATAGAACCCGGCCAATATGTTTTTCAGGTAAAAGCTTCCAACAATGATGGAGTCTGGAGTAAGCAAATAGCATCATTAACGATCAATATTTCCCCTCCTTATTGGAATACCTGGTGGTTTAGAGGAATGTTAATAATATTCATCCTTGTATTGACTTATCTTGGCATTCGTGTTTATATAAAGTGGAAGCTTCAAAAAAAACTAAATGAAATAAAAGCCCAGCAAAAATTGCAACAAGAACGTAATCGTATTTCACGCGATTTGCATGATAATGTCGGGTCTCAGTTGACCTATATTATTTCGCAGCTTGATTATAGCACATTGCTTTTGGATGAAAAAAATGAAAAGGTCAAGGATAAACTTCAAATGTTAACTAAGGAGGCCAGGGAGCTTATGCNGACTTTGCGGGAAACTATTTGGGTTATTCAAAAAGATAATCTTAGCATTTCAGAATTTACAGGAAGAATTAAAGATCTTTTGACAAAGTATCAATCATCTTTTTCTTCAATAAATTTTACCTTCATTGCTTCAGAAAATGAAAAACCTGAAGACACACTTAATCCCATTCAATCGATCAATATTTTCAGGATTATTCAGGAGGCTCTGAATAATTCTATAAAGCATGCTAAAGCAAAAAACATTTTAATAAAATTCAAATCTGAAAATGACTATCTTGTATTTGAGATCACTGATGATGGAGCAGGAATAAGCGATTTCACCCAAGAAAGCTCAGGGCATGGCATTAAAAATATGAAAGCCAGGGCATCTGAAATGAAAGCAGACTTTATTATAAATTCCTCCAAAGTGAATGGGACTTCAATAATTATTAAAGTCCCTTTTAAATAGATTTATGTTAATTAAGGCAAATGCCTTATTTATAATACAACCTGAACATGGTAATTTTGAGCTATGAAAAAAATCCGAATTGGCATAGTCGATGATAATTCCAAACTGATTAATTCTTTAAAGGATAATCTTAGCTTATTTGAGGATGTTGAAGTTATATGGCAGGCTAATGACGGAGAAGAGGCAGCAAAATGTGTAAAGGAACAGGACGCGGATGTTGTGTTTATGGATATAGAGATGCCGGGAATTGATGGTATTCAAGGAACGAGTTTGATACGATCCTTCAATCAGGAAATAAAAATTATCATTCTTACTGTGTTCGATGATAGCGATAAAATTTTTGAATCCATCCTTGCAGGGGCTTCGGGTTATTTGCTAAAAGACTCTCCACCGCTAAAAATGCATGAAGCAATTATAGAAGCATTAGAAGGAGGCGCTCCCATGTCGCCTTTAATAGCTGGCAAGGCTCTGAAGCTAATAAGTGATCAGGGCAAGCCCAATAAAAGTTCCAAGGCTACAACCAATCAATATGATTTAAGTATCCGGGAAATGGAGATCCTGAAATTTATTACTGAAGGTTTAACCTATAATGATATTTCTGAAAAAATTTTTATTAGCCCCAAAACCGTTAGAAACCATATTCAGAATATTTATAAAAAGTTGCAGGTTAACTCTAAGGCAGAAGCAATTAATTTAAGCTATAAACAACAATGGTTTAGATAAGGAATTGAAGCCGCTTTATATGGAGCGGCTTTTTTGTGGAATACAAAGTTAGCTCCGAGTAATTTATTAGATATATTTGTATGTAAAAATTCCATTTTATAGTATATGGCCATCCCAAAATGATCGGGTATTTATAAAGAAGTTAGGGGCAATTTTAAGACAATACAATGAAACATATTGCGACAATCTGTATTTTGATTTTAATGTCGTGTGTTCAAAGACAAAATAATCCAGAAAAAAAAATAGACGATTTAATTATGAATGTCTATTTAAATTCGGAACCTTCATTTTCAGGGAAAAAGCTACTTCCATATAAGCCAAAAGATTTATTAAAAATAGCACTAACAAAAGAAATAAAAAGTCTCGGATTGACTGCCAATCTACATTATATTGAACCATCGTGTGGGGGATGCTGGGAATATAAATTGCTTGATATATCAGACAAAGAAAACAATCATTATGTTTTCCCAATTATGGATGCTTTTTTTTATAATAGTTATTCTGGTACAATTAACCACTCATGGACAGGGGAAAAATTAGATACGAATGTTTCCTACAAAGAGCAGCAATTGACAGATCAAATTTTAGAAAATGCAACTTTTCAAAATAATCTTAACCACATTTTATCAAAAGACAATTCATTCAACAATTTTTCATTAAAGAACACTTCATCTGTTAAAAAAGTGAAACTTCTAATTGATGAGTTATTAAATAATTTCATTTTATATCCAACTTATTGGGACTGCCAAATAGAGAAGGAAAGAAAATCTGTTTCATCTTGTATAGAAGAAAATAGAATTCAGCTTGAGGACACTTTAATAATATATAAACACATACAGGAGAAACAAAATTTTGACAGACAACTGTCAGATTCAATAGTACTGTCTAAAAGATTCAAAAAACAATCGTCAGAAGTAAGGCGAGTAATAAAAAACTTGAAATATTACTCAGATAGGTATGCATATTATTGGTTTTATGACGCGATATATGAATTTGAAATTAACGAGCAAGTGGATACTAAAAGACCCTTTGTAAAAGTTGATTTAATCAATAAGGAATGGTTTATGCGAATGATGTTTTAACAATGTTTTGTGGCTGTGGAAAATGTCACTGATAGAAAAACTGCCCCGCTACCCCAAGTGTTTCGCTTGTGGTAAAAATAAAATTGCTACAAACCATGAGGCTTGCGGCAGCAAAAGATTGTTAAATATAAAAAAGCCGCATCCAAATAGGAGCAGCTTTTTAACTTTTAATCTTTAACTTTTAACTTATTTTTAAGCCGTCACAGAATAATACTCCTCTCTCAAAGCTTTTACCTGGTCATTTTCAAGGTATTCATCATAAGTCATGCGCTTGTCGATGATGCCATTCGGAGTAACTTCAATGATCCTGTTAGCAATGGTCTGCACAAACTCATGATCATGAGAAGTAAAAAGCATAGTTCCTTTGAAATCTTTCAGCCCGTTATTTAAGGCAGTGATAGATTCCAGGTCTAAGTGATTGGTTGGTTCATCAAATACCAGGAAGTTTGCATTCAGCAACATCATACGGGAAAGCATGCAACGTACTTTCTCTCCTCCTGATAAAACCGAAGCTTTCTTCAGTGCCTCTTCTCCTGAGAATAGCATTCTTCCAAGAAAGCCCCTGATGTAACTTTCGTCTTTTTCTTTAGAATATTGTCTTAACCAGTCAACAAGGTTCAGGTCAACATCAAAATATTCCTTGTTTTCCTTTGGGAAATAAGCATGTGTAATCGTAGTTCCCCATTTATATTCGCCGCTATCAGCTTTATCTTCTCCCATAATGATCTGGAACAAAGAGCTGATAGTATTTCCATCCCTGCTGATAAAGGCAATCTTATCATCTTTCTCAACAAGAATATCCACTTTTTTAAATGCAGGAGCTCCGTCAACTGATTTGCTTAGTTTCTCGATGCTTAGAAGCTGGTTACCTGCTTCTCTTTCTGCTTTAAAAGCAATGTGAGGGTATTTTCTTGAACTTGGTTTGATGTCTTCTACTGTTAACTTTTCAAGCAATTTTTTTCTTGAAGTAGCCTGGCGGGATTTAGAAGCATTGGCGCTGAATCGTGCAACGAAAGCCTCTAATTCCTTACGTTTATCTTCTGTCTTTTTATTAGCATCACTTTGTTGTCTCAATGCCAACTGGCTCGACTGGTACCAGAAGGTGTAGTTACCTGTATAGAGCTGGATTTTCCCAAAGTCGATATCCGCCATGTGCGTACACACAGCATCCAAAAAGTGCCTATCGTGAGATACAACAACAACTGTATTTTGAAAGTCAGCAAGGAAATTTTCCAGCCAGCTGATGGTTTCCACATCAAGGTGGTTGGTAGGCTCATCCAGTAAAAGGATATCAGGGTTTCCAAATAAAGCCTGTGCCAATAAAACACGGATTTTTTCACTTCCGCTTAGGTCCTTCATCAAGGAGTGATGCAGTTCTTCTTTAATACCAAGGCCGCTTAATAGGTCTGCTGCGTCCGAGTCAGCAGTCCATCCGTTCATATCGGCAAACTCGCCTTCAAGCACAGACGCTCTTTCTCCATCTGCATCAGTGAAATTTTCTTTGGCATAAATAGCATCTTTTTCGGCTATAATATCAAAAAGCCTTTTGTGGCCCATCATTACCGTCTTTAATACTTCTATCTCATCAAATTCAAAATGATTTTGTTTAAGATAACTCATCCTTGCACCCGGATTCATTAATATTTCACCGGTTTGTGAATCGATTTCCCCTGTCAGTATTTTCAAAAAGGTGGATTTTCCGGCACCATTGGCACCAATCAATCCATAACAATTGCCTGGAGTGAATTTAATATTGACATCTTCAAACAACACTCGCTTACCATATCTCAGCGAAACATTAATAGCACTTAACATGTATCTAAAATTTAAGGGTGCAAAATTACGGAATTTTCAGGGATTTGAGGCTATATAACCTCATTTATCGATTATTTATTGCTTTATCGATCATTTTTAACCTATTTTTGTATTAAATAATATCATAATCGTCATTCCTGCGAAAGCAGGAATCTCTTGAAGAAGATCAGATTGCGGGTCGAGCCCGCAATGACGAAGTGGTTATAGACTGATTCAAAACTTCATTTTGAAAATTAAGAGGTACATATCAATTCTGTTGCTTGCAGTTCTTTCGGTACTTATTGTGCCTAAAGAATTGGTGCATGCTTTGCATCAGCATAGCGATACAATTGATTTTCCGGATTATTCAACAAAAAACCAGATCAGTAATGAGCATCAGCATTGCGATATATTGGATCTGGCAGTTAATACAGAGTATGAAAAGCCTGCTAATTTAATTTTAGGTGTTCCTTACTCAAACTTTACTCAACAGCATTTTCATTTAATTTCTTTTTATAGTAAGGATCCTTCTTTTTTCTTTCTTCGAGGGCCACCGCAAGCATAATTAACTCAGTCTTTTTGTCCCATCGTCATTGCGCCCCGATAACTATCGGGATTGATCCGCAATCTCATTTGATTATTTCTATTGGTCATTCAGGAGGAAGCTTCTTTGAGCAATGTTATGAATCAAGAGGTTTCTTCCTGAATGACGAGGATATCCAGTAAAAAATTATAAGAAATAATTTATTCAATTCAAAAAACCTTTATGAACCTTATAAAATTAAAGCGAATAGCATTGCTATTCCTTATACCATTGATGGCTATCGCCGCTCCTGATAAAAACTCGATCTCTATCAGGGTTTTAGATAAAAATACTAAAGAGCCTCTGGCCGGAGCAACCATATATATTCCCGACTTGAAAAAAGCTGCGGCAGCTAATTTCAATGGAGAATGTACATTCACCGATTTGCCCGGGAAACCATTATTAATCCAAGTGAAAATGATAGGATATGCTACCATTTCTGAAGTAGTGGATATTTCAAAAACTACTTTGAAAGAATTTCTCCTTTCCCCAACAGTTATTGAGGGGAAAGAAGTGATAGTGACAGGTAGTGCCGTTTCAACGGAAAACAGCAGGAGTAGTGTTTCTGTTGTAACAGTTAACAAAGAAAAATTGAACGGTAGTTCTTCTACCAATATAATTGATGCAATATCTCATATTCCCGGGGTTTCTCAAATAAGCACCGGTTCTGCCATTTCAAAGCCAGTTATCAGGGGTTTAGGCTATAACAGGATCGTTACTCTTAATGAAGGAGTAAAACAGGAGGGCCAGCAATGGGGAGACGAACATGGAATTGAGATAGACGAGAACAGTGCGGATAGAATAGAAATATTAAAAGGGCCTGCTAGCTTGCTTTATGGCTCGGACGCAATGGGAGGTGTGATCAATTTCCTGGAACCATTAGCCCCATCAGAAGGTAGCTTAGGAGGTGAATTTAATTCAAGGTATTCATCAAATGGAAAGCTATTTAATAATTCATTGATGTTGCAGGGGAATAAGAATGGATATAGTGCTCGACTAAGATATTCGGATAAACGAGCTTCTTCTTATTCTACTCCTTTAGAAACCATTTATAACTCAGGCTTTTCCGAAAAGAATATCAATGGAATGTTCGGCATCAATAAGAGCTGGGGGTATAGTCATTTGCATTACAGCAGATACAACGCACAGATAGGCATGGTTGAAGGAGAAAGAGATTCTGCAACGGGAAAATTTATAGATGCAGAAGGGAATATTGTTCCTGATAATATTCTTAATTCAGGTAAAATATCTGTTCCTTTTCAGAGAGTGGCTCATGATAAAATATCTTTGGTGAACAGGTTTATTTTAGGGAAAAATCAGCTGGCACTTAACCTGGGTTACCAGTTGAATAGCCGCCAGGAATTTGCATCGGAAACAGCAAGTCCGGATCAGCATTTCGAGCTGGGAACATCTACCATTGATGCCAAGTATTTTCTTCCTGAAATGAGAAGTATTGAAACTGTTATTGGGATAAGTGCCATTCTCAAAATGCAGGCTCTTAAAAATATGCACATCAATGCTGAATTCAAATCCGGAAAGCTCTGCCCTGCCCTGCACATACCTATAAACCGAGACATCCCCTCCATCAATTGTCTTAGTTTCATTATTTAACCTTCTCAGATAAATGAAGTCATTGATGTAATTACGATAGACATCAAAAGAAATGTCAACCCTTTCACTTTGAGCTTCTATCGCTCCGTCTAATTGAAGGCTATTCTCAGGAACAAGTTTATTATTTCCTATTTCATAGCGAAATACTCCTTCGTGTATACCATTGGAAGCAAGCTCAGCAATGTTTGGCGCCCTGAAACCTCTGCCGATATTTGCTTTCAGATTAAATAACTTACTTAGCTTATAAGTAAATCCTAAAGAGCCAGATACTGCCGGAAAAGTTGAAGTCAAGA
>JGI24806J26614_1000406_pt1 | contig 12900 bp, 1 predicted proteins | sample Kansoi200umMDA_FD_26614 | JGI IMG/M metagenome (IMG submission 26614)
GGGATGCGCAGATAGAGAGGGAACTGGACCGGCTTCGGCGCAGAGACTTTCAGCATGATGGTGTCGCTAAAAGGATAATCGGTCTCTTCGGATATTTTCACGGTGGTGCCATCGCCAACTCTCGCGCTCACCTCGGACGCGGCGTACAGTGAGGCGTAGAGCCCGCGGTCGGCGGTGGCGAGCCAGAGTTCTTCGGCGAAGTAGGGCCAGCCGTGCGAGACATTGTGCTGGCAGCAGCGATAAACTTCAAACGGGCTGTAAGAGAGCATCGTGCCGCTGTTTTCGACGCCAGGCGCATGATTGGTTTTGTCGAGCTGCACTTGGTTCGCGCAAGTCAGATAATGCAGACCTTTCCAGTCCGGCGTGAGCGCGGCGGGAAAGGAGTTGAAGGCGATCTCCTCGCAGCGGTCGGACCAAACTGGTTTACCGGAAATCTTTGTGAGCATTTCGAAGCTGTGCATGAACTCGACGATGCCGCACGTTTCGAAGCCTTGACGCGGGTCGGTGAAACCGGCCCGGCAATTCTCGTCTCCGGCAAATCCGCCGCCCGGGAACTGGCCGTAAAGATCCATCACTTTCCGGTAATTGTGCTCGGAAGCCAGGAGGAATTTGGGATCACGCGCTTGCAAATAGAACACGCCCGGCTCACGAAAGCCTTGCGCGATATTTACGTTGTGCCAGTTGGTAACGTCGCTCGTCCAGTTGGCCATATGGTCGTGAATTTTCTTCGCGAGCTCGAGAAAGAAAGCTTCGCTTGTGCGGTTGTAGAGCCAGTAAGCGGTTTCGATATTGTCGCCGAAACGAATCTTTGGCCAGTAGCCATTGCCGAAATTTTCGTCCGGCTGGGTATTGAGCCACTTGTGATATTTCACCATGAACGGAATCACGCGCTTGTCGTCGCTATATTCGTAAAAGGATTGAAGCACGTTGAGCATGACCATGTGCGGCCAGAGATCGGGCTTGCCGTCGAGGGACGTTTTAAGCGAGCGCGGCCCAAACCAACCGTCAGGCTCCTGGCTGGCGAGCACCGCGTCGATCCATTTGCGCGCTTCCTGGATGATCTTCTTGTCGTTGAGCACGTAGCCGAGGTCGCCGTAGCCCTTTAACCAATAGGGGAGTTCCTCCCAGCCGCTGTGACCTTGGCCGTCGGGCGAGGCCCAGGCGTTGCCTTCGAATTTGCACCACTTGGAAATTTCCGGCAGACGACCGGTCATGCCTTGCGCTTCGAGTTCGAGTTGGTGATGCAGCCAGCCCTTTGGTGTAATTGCGCCGATGGGCAGCTTGATGAACGGACTCACCAACAGCGGCGACCGGTTGCCGATGTAGTAACTATTTTTTCCACTGGCGGGCGCAACTTCGGCTATTTTGACCTCCGCTTTGACTGCAGCATTGGCACGATCGAAGAGAGCCGCCGAATCCGTGGCATTGAGGATCAGGACAACCGATGTAAGATTCAGGAATCGGTTTTGGAAAGCGATCATAAATCCTTCGGTACGGCGTGCAGGTAATTTTTGTTGTCGGCCTGCGGCCATTCTATGGGGAAGGCTTCGGTGGCCGTCAAGCAACTCGATTCTATGAAAACACACTCCCATCCGGTTTCCGAACTGGACCGATTAACTGGAACAGGATTGAATCTTCAGGGCTCGACGATCAAAATCAAGCCTGAGGATGACTTGAAAGTGACTCCAAGCGAAAGTCCGTATGGCCGACAGGCCTGCCGGTTTGGGCGGAGCCTCGGCCCGCTGCACTTGGCAACAGCAAGAAAAGCTACAAAGCTCCCAGTGATGAAACAGTTAGACATTTTGATTGTCGGATTCTTTCTGCTGGGGAATTTGTCGAGTCTTTCGGCTTGGGGACAGTCCGCCGCCTCAGAGGCTGCATATCCTTATCCGGGATCAGTGGAGCATGTTGGCCCTGCGGCAGTCGATGCAGCGTTCTTCTTCAGCTCCAATTCGCTCGTTAGGAATTTTATCGTTGGAGATCACGCCACTGAGCTTCCCGCAGCACCCACGTCTTATGCTGAGCCAATCATCAACTATGTGCTGAGCAGCCGTCAAAACGAGCGGACCGGACGGGAGCGTGCGCCGGTCGCAGTTTACACGATGAAGCCAGGAGCTCAACCCGTCGGCTGGAAAGTTGGAAAATTACCGATCGGCACTTACATGCTGCGACTTATCGGTGCAATGGCGAGCCAAGATCTGGCAACACCGCCCAAACAAGTCATTTTTCAGTTGCGGATCAACGATCGCCTGGATGGCTCAGCGAGCCTTTACGTTCTGCGGGGACGCGGGCTGGACAATTTCTTCTGCATGCAGGAATTCGGCTTTCACGTCCTTGACCAACGAGAGCTCAGCCTCGAAGTCAGCCTTGTTCAAGACAGCGAAGCTCCTGTTTACCTGCATAATCTGGAGATTCATGACATACTTGCGGGATGCGCAAAGGAGGCGGGAAAGACCATGGCCTCTTTCTATACCATCGCCGAGCGATCGCGCGCGCGAAAAGCTTTCGGCGAAACGGATAAAGGGAAAAAGATGCTGGCTGAAATCGCTTCATCACTCAAATTCGCGGGAGCCGCTCGCCAACGTCGCGACGAAGAAATTTGGAATTCTCTGCCTCCCCTCAATTGCGCGGTGAGCGAAAATTATACGCCCTTGATCGGACGAGAACCGGCGTTTGCCGTTGACACTCAAACCTCGCGCACCTCGGAGAAGGTTTGGTTCCTCAACCGCGTCTACGGCGGGGAATATAATTTTTATGATTGGCAAAAGCCATTCGAAGCTGTGCGCGATCGGTGGGATGAAGTTGGGCGCCATCCCACTAGACTCAAGGACACCTACACGCTGGCCGATTACCTTGCACACAAACCCCTCGGAGCGACCGGCGACCGCGGTTGGGGTGTGCTCACCGACCGAAAGCAGGAGAAACTCCCGGTAATTGTCTTTCCGGTTCTTCGGCTCAACACCACGGCGCTCAACGCAGCCGCACACCATTTGTCCCCGGAAATAATCGATCGTTATTACCTTGGAGGAGACGAGGCATTCGCCCGCGACATGGCGATCTATTTGTGTCGTTATGCGTATTGGTTGCCCACTTACTCGCTTCGCCACTGTATTGAATTTGCCACTTGGAAAGCGGAGATGCCTTGGATGCCAACGCGCTTTTATATGTCAAAGTATGTCAACCACGACTACGCCATTGTCTACGACAAACTCTTTCCATTTATCAAGAACAACCGGGAATTGGCAGAGGCCGTCGGCCGGTTCGTCCCCTGGGTGAAGACGCCCGATGACGTTGTCAAGCTTCTCGATAGTCACCTCGTTCATTACATGGCGAGGAACATGATTTGCGACCGCTATTACTACGACAATGAGTCTGGAGAGATCATGATTACCCTGGCAGCCATCCAGGCCAACGCGCGTCTGACCGAACCTTGGATGGAGTTTCTGTGGTCCGGTGTTTATTATTATCCCATCGGCCATCAACCTCTGCCGGACGTAATTTCCATTAACACTCAGCGTGACGGAAGTTCGACGATAGGATCCTCGTTTTACAGTATGAATGGCGGACCGGCAGTAGCAGTAGCGAGAAGTTTGGAAGCCTATCTGCGAACAGGTGGATATGCGAAGTACGATTTACGCGATGCCCAAAGCTATCCAAAGGCTCTGGCGGGTTGCTATTTTCCTGTCGAATCGCCCGTCGCAGGGCGGTGGACGCTGAGCATCGGTGATGTTGGCGGGCCCGCCATCAAATATGGACAGCACACAGAACCATCAGCCAACGCCGATGTCGGATGGAAGTGGACGCGCGATCCAAAGTTTGCGTGGCTCCTGGTCCACGAACGAGGGCAAAGGGGAGAGACGGAGGAAGAATGGAAATCGATTGTGGACGCAGCGGCAGACGTTCCCGATCCGCTAATGCATAAACGTTCACGCGTTCTCAGCGACTGGTCGGGCATCCTGGAGAGCGGAATTGGAGATCCAGATTTCCGATTTCATCGTGCGGCAGCCATTCGCGTCGGACGCGGGAATGGTCACGAGCACAACGACACGCTCGATCTTCGAGTATGGGCGCAGGGCCTCATAATGAGTGGCGATCTTGGTCAGCGCGGAAGCTATGGTAAACCCTCGCACGCTGCCAGCCTATGCCATAACGTTCTGCAAATTGATCGCGATGAGTTAAACTCGCATTCCTGGGTGCGGAATCTCGCTGACATGGCCGGGGTCCAATACTTGCAGGCGGAGGCTGTAGCGCCTAAGCCCGGCATTCTGCGGCGCCAGGTGGCGCTTATAGACGTAAGTGAGGGGAAACCCTCCGGACTGCTTAAACCGGCGCAGGATGCGAAAGTCGTTCCCCCAAACTCGTACGTTTTCGACGTCTTTCGGGCGACCGGCGGCAAGCTGCACACTTACTGCTTCCACGGATGCGTCGACGACCTGAACTTCGCTGTCAATTCGAGGAACCGCAAACTCCTCCCGCGAGATGGCACTCCGGAACGCGCTAGACTGGAGGAAACCGATCCCGAAGCACAATATCTGCGAGATTTTCGTTGGACTCGGCCAGAGTATATGGGCGCGATTTTCCGGCCTGATGATGCTGATTGGGTTGCAGATGCTCCGGACGAAACACTCCAGGCGACTTGGCGGCTGAGCCGCGTGGCAGAGCAAAGGATGGGCAGCGGCGGCGGGGTGATGACCGAGCCTCGGAAGTTTACGCGCCTCCATTTTTTTAATCCTCAGGGACTGCGACTTTTGCACGGGATCGTTATTGACAAGGATGGCCAGAATAAACTCAACCCAGAGGTGCCTTATTATGCCGGGCGCTGTCTCTTCGTGCAGAAGCCTGCGCCGACGGGCACGACGGCACCTTTGTCGAGCGCTTTAGCCGCGCTGATCGAGCCGTACGCCGGGGAACCCTTTATCCGAGAGCGTCGCATGCTCCGAGTAGAACCAAATGAAAACGATGCCCTCCGGGCCGTGGCTGTAGAAGTGAAAACGTCGACTGGACGCACAGATATTTGTTTCGCAGATGGCCATTCCGACCGTAAGCGCGCGCTGCCGGATTCCGACGTCGAGGTGACCGGCGAATTTGCGTTTGTGTCGCGCGATGTGGAAGGAATTGCCAGCGCGAGTTTGACTGGCGGGACGCGGCTAAAGACACAAACGTGGACACTCTCAACGGATGCACCCAATTACCGGGCCAAAATTACCAGGATAGACTATCCGAGTCGGACACTCACGCTTGACCGTGTCCTTCCCGCCGATGGATTACGGGGCGCCTTCGTCGAGGTAGGCGACGACTTGAGGCGAACCACCTATGAGTTGTCCGATGTCCAGATTGCAGGGGATACCACCGCGATTCGGACCCGTAAAAGCCTGGAAATCTTGCGGACCAGTGTCACCAAAATGTTCCCAACCAAGTCCGGTCGCGCGACCGTCGTGAAAACCCGTATTGGCGGGCTGGGACAGGAGACCGGTGCTTGGGTGGCAAATGCCGACTTTTCAAAATGGTGGCGGCTATCCAAAGCTGAGCCGGAGGCTATTCTAGACGGGCCCGCCTCGTTAAACGATTTCCAAAACGAGAACGGGCGCATTCTCGTGCTCGAACTTGGTCGCGGCGTTGAACTTGTTCTTCCAACCCGAGTGTCCATGGTCCGAGTCAGGCTTGAAGATGGCTACGCGTATGAGGTTCGAGCGAATGTTTCTTTTACTCTTGAGAGTGGCGGATCATTGATGATCTCCGCGGATGGGCGAACTTGGCGCGAGTCAGTCGACGGATTGGTGCCGGCAAATTCGGATGGTGCAGTGCTCTACTTAAGAGGGCTGAACTGAGCGAGCACCTGGCAGTGGCTGTCGTCCCGCAGCCGCACGCCAATGGCTACTGAGTGACCCTGGGCGAAGCGATGCGCGTGTTAAAGACAAGCTTGACGTGCTGCCGGGCTGAGGGTCCCTCGACCGGGGCGTTGAGTTTTTCGTACACTTTCGCTGCTCCCCACGCAATAGAACTATAGGTGGTGGGTCAATTCCCACTTATGGCGGTGCCGATAGGCCAGGAACTCTTCTGCAGTTAAGGCGCCTTTCGGGAAGTACCAACAACCGAATTAGTTCCCGGAGCCTCGCATCAACTCGACTTCTACGCCTGCCTCCGTTGTTGCGTTTAGGTCTAGCCCCCAAAAAAGACATTAGAACCCTCCTGCGTTTATAATCGATCAAATCCCTCTTACTGGAAATAACCGCTGTAAACTCTCGGTCTGTCTCATTGCTTCCGGCTTTTCCAAAAAGAGGACGGTGAAATATCGGGAATTCGGCCACTGCAGACATAAGCGACTGCGTTTTCGGCGGATAAGCTGTTTGGCACATAGAATGTTATAGCCGGCAATAATGTTGCGAACGAAGTCAATTGTCTCAGGTCTTTTTTTTGTGCTGGCATCCATCGCGGAGCTCAGGGTGGCGTCTGCGGCGAGTCAGTTTTATGTTTCACCGACTGGCACCGCCGCAAGTTCCGGTAGCATCGGCAGTCCCTGGGATCTGCAGACCGCCTTGAATCACCCGGCGGCTGTCAAACCCGGTGATACTATCTGGCTGCGTGCAGGCGTATACAGCCATTTGCCCCAGGGAGTCGTTACCGGCGGTGAAGGTTACGTCTTTTTCTCCAAGCTCACCGGCACTGCTGCCAGTCCTATCATCGTCCAGGGTTATCCCGGAGAACGCGCCACCATCGACGGCGGAGCTTTTGGTGGCCCCGTCTACGGCTTTCATGCCAGCGCGCGTGCGACCATCGAGATTCAGGGCGCTTATACTTGGTTCATGGACTTTGAAATCGCTTCCTCGTCCACTGAAGCCAGATTCTCTCCTGATGACTCCTCTTTCCCTACGTCCATCACCCGTTCCGATGGGGCTTATGTGCATGGTGTGGGCATCAAGTTCATCAACCTAGTCATCCACGATCTGACCTCGGGCATCAGCGCCTGGAGTTCAGCTCAGAACTTTGAAGCCTATGGCAATGTGGTCTACAACAACGGCTGGCAAGGCACTCCCCATACTCACGGCCACAACGTTTACACTCAGAATTATATCAACAGCCAGCCCAAATATTTTACCGACAATATCTTCTTGAATTGCTTTCAGAACAACACTCAGGCTTACGGCTCTTCTTCAGCGGAGGTTGCTCATTACCGCTTCAATTTCAACACCTGCATCAATCGTCCGGTGCTCATCGGGGGTCGCACGGATACAAAGCTCCAAGACAATCAGTTCAACAACAATTACCTCTTCAACAGCGACCTTTCTCTCATTTATCTGCCGGGCACCAATTATCTGGACGTGGTGGCCGCCTCCAACTACATGGTCGATAGCCTCCTGCAGGCTGGCTCCTGGAAAAACGCCACCATCACCAACAATACTATTGTTACAACGACCGGCGGCTTTGTCGCTGACATAGTCATCCAAACGGCCGGCACGGTGTTGCAGCCTTGGACTTGGAATCGCAACACCTACTTTGCTTACGATGTCAACAGTCCCTCTCAAATCAATCTGAAGAACTTCAACATTGAAACCGAAGGCTACCGGGATTTTGCGGCCTGGAAAACCCGCACGGGTTATGACGCAAACAGCACTTACAAAACCGCTCTCCCCACGGCCAACTACGTCATCGTTCGGCCCAATCAGTACGACAATAATCGCGCCAACCTAACCCTCTACAACTGGCAAAATCTGAGCACGGTCACCGTCGACACTTCGGTGTTGGGGGCCAACGGCTGGGTGTCGGGGGATGCCTTTGAACTGCGCAGCGCTCAAGACTATTTCAACGACGTGGCCAGCGGGACCTACAATGGCAGTTCCATCACCATCAACATGAGCGCCGCCGCACATAGTGTGGCCTTGCCGTTAGGCTCGAATACTGCGCTTGGGGCCAACACCTTTCCCCGGTTTGGGGCTTTTGTGTTGATTAAGAAAGCCACGATGAACAATCCCCCCGTCGCCCAGTCTCAGTCTGTCCGCACCGCGCAGGACACACCTGTAAGTATCAGCCTAGGCGGTAACGATCCAGGAGGTAACACACTGTCATTTGCCGTCGTGAGTCCGCCGGTGCGCGGTACTTTGAACGGCACGGCACCGAACGTAAACTACACTCCTAATTTCGGCTATTCCGGGTCTGATAACTTTACGTTCAAGGTTAACAATGGCACCGTCGATTCTTCTCCTGCGACTGTGTCTCTCACTGTGGATCCGCTCACGCCGCTACCCAACGCTGCGCCGGTTGTGAGTCTCATCACTCCGTTCTTTGGTGCAAGTTTCGCCGCTCCCGCCCTGCTCACCATCACTGCGGCTGCCAATGACAGTGACGGCACAATAAGCAAGGTGGAGTTTTTCAACGGCTCTATTCTCTTGGGAACAGTTACCTCCAGCCCGTATAGCTTCATCTGGAATAACGTTGGCGCAGGCAGCTACACTATCGCAGCCAAGGCGACGGACAATCTGGGGGCGTCGACTATTTCGAGCGGCGTCGCTGTCTTCGTAACCCAGAGCGGATCCCCGGCGCAGAGTACTTTCGTCACGAGCGTAACTCTCGGAATGCCGCGCAACGACTTTAATGGTTGGCTCGGAATGAAGTTCACCGTTGGCTCCAGTCCTATCACGGTGACGGAACTGGGAAGGATCGTCATCAGCGGTAACGCCAGCACCCATTCGGTGAAGCTGGTCGATGCCAGCACCGGAAGCGACGTCCCAAACGCTATCATATCTCTTTCGATGGCCGGTGGTGTGACCGGGCAATTCAAATANGGACAACTCACCGGCCCCGCCACTCTCTCCGCCAACACCTCATATTATCTAGTCAGCCAAGAAATCAACGGCGACGATTTGTGGGCGCAGAGAACGACCACTGTGACTACCACTTCGGTGGCGAGCTGTGACGGTGAAGTCGTCAGCAACGGCGGAAGTTGGTCAGTTCGAATTCCGGGACCCAGCTCGTTATTAGGTCCGGTTGATTTTAAATATTTGACGACCGGCACTGGGAACGCTCCACCAACGGTGTCTATTAGCAGCCCCGTCAATAATGGAACATTGGTTGCTCCGGCGACCATAAACATCTCCGCGACTGCCAGTGACAGTGACGGAAGCATCACCAAAGTGGATTTTTATCAAGCGACAACCTTGCTGGGTTCAGTAACCGGCAGCCCATTCACGTTCAGTTGGTCTAATGTTGCGCCGGGTAATTACAACCTTACAGCTAAAGCCACAGACAATCTCGGTGCAGTGACCACATCGAGCGCAGTTACCATTTTCGTAAGTCCGCCTGCCAACATAGGGCCAACGGTAAGCATTACAAACCCGATCAATGCTGCGACGTTTACAGCTCCCGCAAACCTCAATCTGGCTGCCGTGGCGAGCGACACCGATGGGTCTATCAGCAAAGTCCAGTTCTTCTTTGGCTCCTCCTTGTTGGCCACGGTGACCACTAGCCCTTACGCTTTCAACTGGGCGAACATCCCAGCGGGAGTCTATTCGTTCACGGCCAAGGCCACCGACAATGTCGGCGCGGTCACTACCTCCGGCGCGATCACCGTCAACGTAAATCCGCCGCCTAACGTACCGCCCGTGGTGAGCCTCGGAAGCCCTGCCAACAACGCCGCATTCAACTCCTCGGCCAATATCAACTTAAGCGCTGCAGCAAGCGACGCCGATGGCACGGTGGTGAAAGTCGATTTCTTTCAAGGGACGACTTTACTCGCAAGTGACTCCAGCAGCCCTTACACGTTCAACTGGGCCAGCGTCCCGCCTGGAACTTATAGCCTCACAGCAAAAGCTACGGACAATTCGGGTGCCGTTAGTGTTTCCAGCGTAGTCAATGTGACCGTGGCTGTTCCTCCCAACATAGCGCCTTTAGCCAGCTTGATCGGCCCGGCGAACAATGCGTCTTTCACAGCACCAGCAAGCGTTGCCATCGCCGCGACCGCGACGGACGCAGATGGTTCCATTACCAAAGTCGAGTTTTTCCAGGGAACGACTTTGTTAGGCATCGCGACTGCGAGCCCGTACACCTTCACATGGGCGGGCGTTCCAGCAGGGACCTACAGCCTTACTGCCATAGCGACGGACAACTCAGGTGCGATGACGACTTCAGCCGGAGTAAGGGTGACGGTCAATTCGCCTCCCAATGTTCCGCCGACAGTCGGCCTCACGAGTCCAGTCAATAATTCGATATTTACCAGTCCGGCAAACATCGCCATAAGTGCCACTGCCGCCGACTCTGAGGGCCCAGTTACGAAAGTCGACTTTTTCGCGGGAGCGACTCTGCTCGGCAGTGCCACAACCAGCCCTTACACCATTACCTGGAGCGTCGTTCCAACTGGAACCTTCAACCTGACTGCCAAAGCGACTGACAATTCGGGTGCAGTCACGACGTCAAGTCCGATTNCCATTATCGTCAATCCGCCGCCCAACGTGGGGCCCAGCGTTAGCATGGTTACTCCGTCTGCCGGCGCCTCCTTCACCGCGCCCGCGATCATCACGCTGACCGCAACCGCCACCGACAGCGATGGGGCGGTCAGCATGGTCGAATTCTTTCAAGGACCAACCTCGCTTGGTAAGGCAACTAGCAATCCTTACGCGTTCAGTTGGACTGGGGTTGGAGCGGGCAATTATGTTATTACCGCCCGGGCGACTGATAATTCGGGCACTGTCACCACTTCAAGTCCCGTCAACCTCACCGTCAATCCGCCGCTCAATCTCCCACCGACAATCAACCTGACAGCACCTCTCAAAAACTCAATAGTGACTGCACCTGCATATGTCCTGGTCGCGGCCAACGCCGCCGATATCGATGGCACGATAACTAAGGTTGAATTCTTCCAGGGAACAACGTTGTTGAGCACGGCGATCACCAGCCCTTACAAATTTACGTGGCCCAATGTGTCTCCCGGGACATATAGCTTGTCAGCCAAGGCCACGGATAACTCCGGTACCCCTACTGTCTCCACTCCGGTCACCATCATCGTCAATCCGCCACCCAATGTGCCGCCCGCGGTCAGCCTGGGCACTCCTCAAAACAATACCACGTTCACTGCGCCAGCGAACATCTCCCTCTCGGCGACCGCGACCGACAGCGACGGGACGGTCAGCAAAGTTCAATTCTTCCAAGGCACAACGCTCCTGAGCACGATGACCAGCAGCCCCTATACCTTCACATGGCTTAACGTCCCAGTTGGAACGTACAGCTTGACAGTCAAGGCCACCGACAACTCAGGGGACATGACTGTTTCGAGCGCTGTCAGCGTCACGGTCAATCTGCCGCCTAACGTGCCACCCGCTGTCAGCCTTAGCAACCCGCCTAACAATGCAACCTTCGCCGCGCCCGCGAGCATTGCCGTGTCGGCGACGGCTACCGACACTGACGGAACCATCGGTAAGGTTGAATTTTTTCAGGGACCGACGCTGTTGGGCACCGTTACGAGCAGCCCGTATATATTCAACTGGACCGGCGTTTCGGCTGGTACCTACAGCTTGACGGCCAGAGCTACGGATAATTCCGGGGCCGCTAATCTTTCCGGCGCGCGGACCATAACGGTCATCCCGTCTGCCAATGTTCCACCGTCTGTCAGCCTCACGGCACCGGTGAACAACGGCACCTCTACGGCACCGGCGAACATCACGGTTTCGGCGATTGCTTCAGACAGTGATGGAACGATTACTAAAGTTGAGTTCTTCAAGGGAACCACGCTGTTGGGGACGGCAACCAGCAGCCCTTACACGTTCAACTGGCCCGACGTTTTAGCCGGCACTTACAACCTCACAGCTCGGGCGACGGATGATTCGAACGCAACGACGATGTCGACTGTCGTGCAAATTACGGTCAACGCCCCTGCAAATGTGCCGCCTGCCGTGAGCATCGCAAACCCAGCGAATAATACTACTCTCATCGCTCCTGCCAGCCTGACGATTTCGGCGATAGCCACTGACACCGGTGGTACGATCACAAAGGTCCAATTCTTCCAAGGAACCAGCCTGTTGGGTACAGCCAACAGTAGTCCTTATACGTTCAATTGGACGAATATTCCGGTGGGAACTTACAGCTTAACTGCGGCAGCAACCGATAACGGTGGAGCAGTTACCATTTCCAGCGCGGTCATTCTCATCGTCAACCCTCCGGCGAACATCGCGCCATCGGTGAATGTCACGAGGCCAGCTAATAACGCCACATTTACCGCGCCCGCGAGCATCACGATTGGAGCGAATGCTTCCGACGCCGATGGCACAATCAGCAGAGTCGAATTTTTCCAAGGTGCCAGCCTTCTCGGCGTTGCGAGTACCAGCCCCTACACTTTCAATTGGTCGAACGCCCCCATTGGAACCTACAGTATCACGGCCAAAGCTACGGACAACTCAGGTGCAGCCACCGTTTCGCTTGCCGCAAGGGTAACCATTAATCCTCCGGCCAATGTGGCGCCGACAATCGTCGTCACCAGCCCGTTGAATAATGCGACATATATCGCGCCAGCTCGCATAGCGATGTCGGCAACCGCATCCGACAGCGATGGTGCGATTCTCAAAGTGGAGTTCTTCCAAGGCACGACACTGTTGGCAACGGCGACCAGTAGTCCTTACACCTTCAACTGGACCGGCGTGTCCGTCGGAACGTACAATCTCACCGCGCGGGCAACTGACAATTCCGGTGCAGCGAGCACCTCCCCCGCGATGAGCGTTACGGTGAATCCGCCGGCTAATGTGGCGCCGACAGTCAGTATCACCAGTCCGATCAACAATGCGACTTACATCGCTCCGGCCAATATTTCCCTTTCAGCGAGCGCCTCGGATGACGATGGAGCAATCGGTAAAGTCGACTTTTTCCGAGGCACCACTCTTATCGGATCCGCCACCACCGCTCCCTACACAATTAGCTGGC
>JGI24806J26614_1000407_pt1 | contig 12892 bp, 11 predicted proteins | sample Kansoi200umMDA_FD_26614 | JGI IMG/M metagenome (IMG submission 26614)
TACTGGAAGCATATGGGTACTCATTGAATGATGACTTAAAAGGAAAATTCGAATTTGTTTATAAAGATGGGAAACCTTTTCTGCGTGTATTAGATAGCGGCTTATATCAAGTTTTTCTACTTTTCCCATAAACGCATCATTTGCGTCATTGGGTTCTCCTATAATTACATCTATGGTAAACTGCGGATAATTTTTTTTATTGAAATTAATTACGACGCCCAGACGATGCGATGGTTTTATGATTTCCTCTGTTTGCTCTTCGGGTTCCTCATTTATTTGTTGCGGAATAATCGCGGCTCTTGCCGTCACAGGCACTGCCGTCTGGGAATTTGCCGGGACAGCAACTCGCTTAATGCCGCTATCTAATACACGCAGAAAAGGTTTCCCATCTTTATAAACAAATTCGAATTTTCCTTTTAAGTCATCATTCAATGAGTACCCATATGCTTCCAGTAATTTATTTTTTTCCTTATCCCAATTGCGAATACTGTCGAAGTAATTAGCGCCATGAGTATGCAACAATTGCAAAAAAACAATCACCTTTGGCAGACATAATGGATGCTCGGTGTCTTCATAATCACAGCCAGTATCAAAATTTCTTTCTTCATTTTTGCGAACAATTACTTTATAGGTATGCCCATTTAATGATACCGATGCTTTTACCGTTTCATTTTCTGCAAAATCAATGCTGGCTTTTTTTGTCCGCAGGTATACTTCTGCTTCGGTAAAGACTTCTGGCGAACAAAGCATGCGCAATGTTCTGAGATCAATAATTTTCATTTTAGCAACTGTATGCCGCTGATCATATTGTACATCTTCAGCCTGTAAATGGCCACGATCAATCATTTCCTGCAATTGGAATAATGACGCAGCCTCATGCCGGCAGATATCTCCAAGATTATACGGACATCCGCAACGCAACGAAATAGATTTGGAGTCCTTGAATTTTTGGATATAAACTTTATAAAAAGTGGAGTAGCTATCATCTTTTACCCGGAATACAGCAGAGCCAAGCAGATCGTCATACTCTATTAGTTCGGCAAAACCAATTGCATGTATTTTTTTTCCTCTGCGAATTACTTCGTCCGTCCCGTGAGTATAAACGTACTTAATAAGGTGCGGTAAGGCCATTCTTTCAGTTTACGGTCGGCAGCCCCGGAGTTGAATTCTTATAGCTGCTGACGGGTGTAATCGGCAAATGTAAAAGAATGTGCATCAGATTTCCGAATAAATCAGGAGAAATAATAAATAAATTTTTATAAGTAATTAGACAGGAAAAAAGATTTATCTTAGAAGATTTTTTAAGTCTCGCCTAAAGAAGAACCACGCAATTCTCATCTATGCAATTTTATTAAAGCTTTATAAGATTCGGCCCCATTCTTTTGTACTATATGGTGATATTAAACAGGCTTTAAGATTAACTTTCCCTCTTCATAAACCGGCAGCACATTCGCTTCATTGGGAGTAAGGCAGTAACGAATATCTTTTTCCAATCCCAAATTCATCAGGCGGCGATAATGAGAGGCTTCATTCTTTTTTATAAATTCAAATAAGTCTTTTTTTTCCTTTTCATACATAGCTTCAGCCATTCGTGATGAATCGCAGTTGATGTAAAACTGTTCTCCGATTTTTGAAACAACTGCGCCCGCAAACAAAGTATCTTCCATATTTACCCGGTCTTTCCATGAAGCGCAAGCAAGAATGACGTTTTTTTGCATCGCTGTCAGATGATCGCACACAGCGGAAAGATTAGTGAATGCTCCTGTTATAATTTCACCCGCTCCTTTTTCCAATGCCATGTGCAATAGCCTTGTACCATTGGTTGTAGTTAATACCAGTGTTTTTCCTTCGATAAATTCTTTGGGATATTCAAATGGTGAATTGCCATATTCCAATCCTTCCGCGACTTTGCCGTCACGCTCCCCGGCAGTAATACACTCGATTTGATTTCCTAATTCAATACATCTTGTTACACTATCGACCGGGATCACACATTTAGCTCCATTATATAATGCAGTAGCAATAGTGGATGTAGCCCTGAATACATCAATGATAACAACAATGCTGTTATTTACTTCATATAAATGTAATAATGCCGGTGAAAGAGATGTATGAAGCGTGGGTTTGTTGTCCATAAAAGGAAGCAACAAAAATAAAGGAACAAAACTTAATAACGAGTGTTCTTACTTTGCGAGCAACTTCTTCCACTTGTGGCTTTCCGCATATTCTTTAATGGTTCGGTTGTGTTGCTCCAAAAGGTTTCTTACATACTTCGTGAGATAAAGACTATTGAACCATCGGCCTAATATACCATAAGGTAATTCGAAATAAAAAAGGTCAATCATGATCGTTCCGTTATCGCAGGGTTTAAAATGGTGCTCATGCTTCATCATTTTAAAATCACCCTTCACTTGCTCGTCCACAAAATGGCGGGGCTTTTTCATACCCGTTACTTTTACTCTTAATATTCTTGTCTTAAAAAAATGTTTTGCTCTCCAGGTAATGGTATCTTCTTTTTCTATTAAGCCAAATCTTGTTCCCGCCACCGCCTCTTCTTTATGACGTGACATAGATTTTTTATGCAGCTCAACATTGCGGCTGAGATCAAAGACTACTTCAACCGGTGCAGCAATAAAAGTTGTAAGATGAATAAGAGGCATAATTCTGAAATAGGATATTTAAGATACAACTATTTGGCAGCCGAAAATACAATCTTGTATTGAATCTCACAATCTTAACAACAATCTGTCAATTATTTTTTTTATCCAAATGGAATTTTGACCACTTTGGCTTCAAGTAATTTATCACGAACCTTAATGTAAATTTTCGAATCAATGGCTGTAAATGCCGATTGTACATATCCCATACCAATGGCTTTATTCAGGCTGGGTGATTGCGTGCCCGAAGTAACCATGCCGATAGGTTCGTCATCAAAATCTTTGATCAGATATCCGTGCCGCGGTATTCCTTTTTCAATCATTTCAAATCCCACGAGCTTTCTTTCTATTCCTTCTTCTTTCTGTTTTTCTAATATTTCTTTTCCAATGAATTCTTTTGTGAATTTGGTGATCCACCCAAGCCCTGCTTCCAATGGCGAAGTGGTATCATCTATATCATTTCCATACAAACAATAACCCATTTCTAATCGCAATGTATCTCTTGCACCAAGGCCAATAGGCTTTATTCCATTAAACGACCCGCCTGCTTTAAAGATTGCATTCCATATTTTATCAGCGGAGCCATCTTTGTCTTCAAAATAAATTTCTACACCGCCCGCCCCTGTATAGCCTGTTGCACTTATCAATACATTCTCTACTCCCGCAAATTTTCCTTTGACAAATGTGTAGTATTTAAGATTCAAAATATCCATTTCCGTTAATGGTTGTAAGATTTTTGTCGCATTCGGACCTTGTATCGCCAGCAGGCAGGTTTTGTCAGAAATATTATGCATCTCAGCATGATGCTTATTGTGTTTGCTGATCCATTTCCAATCTTTTTCAATATTGGATGCATTTACTACCAGCATGTACACTTTGTTTTCTTCAATGCAATACACCAACAAATCATCTATAATGCCGCCGTCTTCATTGGGCAGGCAACTATATTGTGCTTTTCCAGCAGTTAGTTTTGATGCATCATTGCTTGTAACGTGTTGAATGAGATGAAGTGCATGTTCCCCTTTTAAAATGAATTCACCCATGTGACTTACATCAAAGATGCCTGCATTTTTTCGGACAGCCGCATGTTCATCATTAATACCGCTGTAACTAATGGGCATATTGTAACCAGCAAACTCAGCCATCTTAGCGCCAAGTGCAATATGTTTTTCAGTAAAAGAGGTATTTTTCATTTAAAAAATTATAAAAAGGCAAATTTAGAGCAAATTCATTTGTTTATTTGTCCCATTCGCATACGCACAGGAAAAACGATTTTCATTTTTTCCTTCTTCCAATGTGATTGAATTCGTTTAACTATTTCATCAGCAGGATTGCGGTGATTGATTTCAATAAATTTTTGCATCGCTGACCATGAGTTGATATATCCTTTCAATTCTTCCAACGTCCACTCAAGTTGTATTTTAAAAACAGGAGGTTGTATTTCATTAAATGGAAATGATAAGGTAGTATAATTATCATCCACATATTTTCTTTCTAAGTCCCAATATGTTCCTAATATCTTTTTATAAAGCTGCACATTGAGAAGTTCGTCTATTTCTGCAGATATCGCAGGAAGATTATACATCCATACTGCAATCCATCCTCCGGGTTTTACAACTCGTTCTACTTCCGAGTAAAATTTATCCAGTTTAAACCAATGTAGTGCCTGCGATACAGTAATAAGATCAAAACTATTGACTGAAAAAGTAGTTTCTTCCGCTTGTTGAACGGAATAAAAAATATTTGACGCTTTATAAGCATTATCAATTTGCTTCTGACTAATATCGGTTCCAAACACCTTTTCAAAATGTTTTGCCAGTTCTTTGGCGGCTTGTCCATTTCCAGTCCCGCAATCCCAGGCTGCTTGCTTATTTTTTATTTGCTTTAAAATAAAATCAAATAATTCCGGTGGATAGGTCGGACGATATTTTGCATATACAGCCGCCTGTTTTGAAAAATTATCTTTCATATGTATAAAGGTAATAGCAAACAAAAAAGCCCCGATGAATCGAGGCCTTTGCCCCGATTATCATCGGGACCCAACTTCAACCGAGTTTTAATTAAACATCATCGCTAATGAAATTATCGGTGATGGCGAATCAGCTATCGAATTATCATCTTTATCCTCTACACTTTCTTTTCTGTATGATGTCGTTTTTTGCTTTTTCTGCTTTTCCTCAAGCTCTTTTAGTTCCTGTTTTTTTTGTTCAATTGTTTTCTGCAGTTCGATAGAATCCTGGTTTCCTTTATATCTGTAATCGTTTTGTTGTTCTGTTGTAGTGTTTGTATTTCCTGAAAGATCAGTTAGCTTTCCATCACTGCTCATTATATAATCTGTATCTGAATGGAGATAATGTGAATAGTAATAGTAGCTTCTTCCATTTCTCCAGCGTTTGCTTAATCTTCTTTCTATACGATTGCCCCTATTAAAATGGAAATTGCCGTGATTCAATTTATCATTTACCGATTTGTCAAAACGAATTTTCTTTCCAACAGGTATTAATATTTCAACAACTACATGCTGCCATCTGAACTTACTGGTTTTATCTATAGCATAACCACTTGCCAGGTCTAACACACTGTCTTTCGATGAAACATGGTACTGGATTTTTTCCGCACGGCTCATTGCTTCTTCGTTTGATTTACCAAAGCTGAATCGCTTTACAGTTACATGATAAAGCGAATCAGAGCTTTTTTGAAAATCAAAATCCACATTGGCTAATTTCATGGAATCTTCGGTCAAATCCCATCCTTCTTCGCCATCATTCATCCAGCTAAATCTCCCAGTGTATGACAACTCAGGTTGGGAAACGGTTACAATCATTTTTCCTTTTGGAGGCTGGACAACCTCAATATCTATATCGGCATTTCCATCTGCCCGATGATCTTTGACAATGCTGGCTACAAATAATGTCGCCACTGCCCAGCCTATCGCCCAAAGACTTCCAAATATCCATCCGAGATAACTGTTGCGGGAACGAACACGAAGAATTCTTCTTACTACCCATATAATAAAAGCGATCAAAGGCACACAAAGGAAAAAGATCAGTGTTCCCCATGCAAACAATTGCTGCGATTTGCTTGTCCATAAAAAATCATTGATCGGCCACCATGCTACACCGCCAAAGATCAATGCTATTACTGCTACAAAAAGACCGAAGGCAATAGTACCGGCAATAAAAAGAAAGAACACTTTGAACAAAACGGCAATCGCATGGCCCAATCCTCTGCCGCCTCTACGGGCAGTATCACTCACATCTTTTGCAAAATCCTTTCCTCTTGTATTGGCAAATTCTTTTGCCTTATTCCCTATATTTTGTGCTGATTGTTTTACTTCTTCACTCCAGCCTTTCATACGATCTTTCATATTCCCCATTCCTTCCTTTACATTCTGGCGAATCGAATTCACATCTACTTTTTCACCACGCATTTCCATTTTTTCATAAGGACTATTTGCTTCAGGCAATACAATCCATAATATGATATAGGCAAGAATAAATGTTCCGCTCAAAGATCCAAATACAATATTGGGGAAAAAGTCGAATCCACCGTGCCAGCTAAGCCCCTTAAGCAAACTAAAAAAAATGCTAAGTATAATAGGAGCTGCAAAAATTAACCGCACGGTAGTTGTTCTCGAATTAAAATAAGCGGCCAATCCACCGGCTACACCTCCAATGATTCTATCATCAGGGTTACGGTATAATCTTTTGCCGCCAAAGCCTTCAAGATCTTTTGGAGGTAATGTTATCCATAACAAAATATAAATAAGAAAGCCTAATCCAAAACCACCAAATGTAACGATAGCGAAAAGGATACGAACAATAGCCGGATCGGTATTTAAGTAATTAGCAATCCCGCTACATACTCCTCCTACAAATTTGTCGCTGCTATCGCGATATAATCTTTTTCTTTTTTTTGTTTCCGCTTCTGTATATGATGAGTACGATTGCTGGCTATTCTGAGTTGATGTCCCAATGGAAGGCTCTGCTGTATCTGAATCAAAATCCTCGGGTCTACCCATGGAAACTATTATTTCCTCAACATCAGCATCAGTAATAGCCGAAGACCCTTTACGTACCTTTTCACTCATTAATTCCGCTATCCGGCCTTCGATGTCATTAATGATTTCATCGCGGCCTTCTTCATTGGCAAAATATCTGCGAAGGCTTTCAATATATCCCTGTAATTTTTCATATGCAGAGTCTTCTATCGGTATTACTCTGCCGCTTAAGTTTATGTTAATGATCTTTTTCATTTTATAAATTTTTGGTTGAAGTCTTGTATTTATTTATTCAATAGCTCGTCATTTTTCTTACTAGCCAATGCATTCACACCGTTGGAAAGTTCATTCCATGTTTGTTCCAGTTCTTTATAAAAGCTTTCTCCTTTCGGCGTCAGCATAAAATATTTGCGTGGTGGGCCTGAGCTACTTTCTACCCAACGATAAGTAAGCATTTCTGCATTTTTCAATCGTGTCAATAATGGATACAAGGTGCCTTCCAGGATATTCAAATTAGCTGCTTTCATTTCCTCAACAATATCGCTGGGATAGGCTTCGCCTCTGCGAATGATGGAAAGAATACAAAATTCCAATATTCCTTTCCTCATCTGGCTCTGTGTATTTTCAATATTCATAGTTCAGTGTTTTCATATCAATGGTAACTTATATTGATACAGGGTTAAATAATTTTTCTTTAATGACCATAGCTGATTACTCTCGAAATTTTCCATTCTCCATCTTTCTTTTGCCAAATGTGAACAAACTTAAATGTCCCGCAATCCTGCTTTCCATTTTCCGTATGACAAAATTTATGTGAGCCTATCTGAATAGCGCCAAAATCTTTTATGGGAAAAACTTCGAGACTACCTTGTACAAGCTCTCTTCTCAATCCATTGTTTTTATCAAAATTATTTTTGAAAGATTCCATGTTTTTTTGGTATCCGCTTAACCCGCTTAAATCATGATAAAATTCGAGATCATCAGTAAATAATGTTTTAAGCTTATCCAAATTGTGACTATTGAATGCTTCAAATAAAACACTATCCATACGAGCAATCTCTTTATATAAATTCTGATGAGAGAGAGAGTCAATTTTAGATTGACCGTTCGTTAAATTGAAGGAGACAATAAGGATTGGAAGAAAAACTATCCTTAATAAAAAACTTCCTGATTTCATGTGTTCTGATTTTCTGAATCAAAGATAGGGTGATATTTGGTACTATGCAACACAAAGTACCAAATATTTTAAGGTAACGGTTATCTAATAGGACCCATATTTATGTCTAACATGAACCAAATCAATGGTTTTACTCCTTGGCATTTTTTTAAAAATAAAAATTTTGACTTCCATAAATGGTAAAATAATTTGATGAGTGAGAGGTAATTCTGGAATTTTAAAAATTTTTCTCCGCTTTTCCCCGACTTTAGAGATATGGTACGACCTCTTTTTTTGTTGATCTTTTCGATTGTATTCCTTTCCTGCTCTAAATATGGCGCATATAAAAGTCAGTACAACTTTAAAAGTAAAACCAGCGAACCTGATTATAATGATCTTAATTATTGGGCAGCACATCCATGGAAGCATGATCCATCTGACAGCATTCCAAGACCACTGCGAAATGAAACGAGAGATTCATCAATAGACGTTTTCTTTTTACATCCTACTTCATTTACGAAGAAATTGAGATTTGAAAAACATAATGCTGATATTGACGACAGCTATATTAACGCTAAAACTGATTATACTTCTATTTTGTACCAGGCAAGTGTTTTTAATCAACAATGCAGGGTATTTGCACCAAGATACAGGCAAGCACACGTGCACAATTTTTTTCGAAAGAACAAGGAAATAGCAGCTAAGGCATTTGACCTTGCTTATAAAGATTTGAGAACAGCATTTTTGTTTTATATACAGCACTGGAATAACGGAAGACCTATCATTATTGCATCACATAGTCAGGGTAGCATGATGGCAGAACGATTGCTCAAAGAATTTTTTGATGAGGGAATGGATTCCCTTTCTGATTTTGAAAAAGAAAAGCAATCACTAAAAAATAAATTAGTGGTGGCTTACATAGCAGGTTGGGCAGCTCCTAAAGATTATTTCACTTCCTTAAAAATGTGTACCGATTCATTGCAAACAGGATGCGTATGCAGTTGGAGAACATTGCGGGTAGGATTTATTCCCCGTTTTCTTAAAAATGAAAAAGGAAATTCATTTGCTACTAATCCTCTTACCTGGTCAACAACTGAAGAATATGCACCGAAGGAATTAAATAAAGGAAGCGTATTGACAAGATTCAATAAAGTATATAAACAAACCTGCGATGCACAAATTCACAATGGTTTGTTGTGGGTATCAAGGCCAAAATTTCCATGGAGCTTTTTGTATTTCACCAGGAATTATCATCCCGGCGACATTAATTTGTTTTACATAAACGTAAGAGAAAATGTCAGCCAACGAATTAAAATGTTCTGGAAAAAATAAATTTTACTTTATTCATTTCTTTAAATAATCCTTTTCCTCTTGAGTGAGTTTTACAATTGCATATTTTTTTACCTGGTTAATCGCAATTTCATCCATCACCTTTAGTAAATTTTCATAGCTGGCTTCATTATCGGCTTTAATCAGCAACATTAATCCATTTCTCGCTTCGTCGTTTGTTCTGTTGATATCAAGCCATTGTTGCTTTTTACGGATTACTTCACCAATTCCCTTACTATAGGAAAAATTCGTTTGAAAAATTTGTCCGGCTTTTAATGCATCTTGCCAATTACCGTTGTAATAAAAAATTGTGCTGTTTCCGAGCAAAACGGTTAATGACTTTGATTTAGCTAAATCCGTTGGCGGTCCTTCTGTCGGCATATAAAGATCAGCCATGGTTGGTTTGATTAACTCAGTGGTAACAACAAAGAAAGCAATCAAAAGAAAACCGAGGTCAACCATAGGAGTCATATCCGTTTTCAGATTATGTTTCTTCATGCGTCGTACCCCGGCCCTGCGGTTTTCATTTACTGCGACAGTTAATTCTGCCATAAACAATGTTTTTATATTAGACACATAATAACAACCATTCCACACCCAAATCATTTATTTATATGATTGCAGTCATACCAGTTCCGGTATCGTTCTTGCTATTTTTATTTATAACTCTTGGTTATGAAGACGATAATTATTCCCACCGATTTTTCTCCCATTGCTACAAATGCATTGCATTATGGAATTGAAATGGCTCAGGCCGTTGATGCTAGTGTTACACTGTTGCATGTTTACCAGGTGCCAATTAGTATGACGGACGTCCCGGTAGTATTAATTTCTGTTGAAGAGTTGCAAAAAAATGCTGAAGAACGATTGGCAAATCTGAAACAAGAAACAGAGCGTATTTCATTGAATAAAATAAAAATATACACTGAGGTACGGCTTGGAAATGTAACGGATGAATTAGAAGAACTGTGCAATAAAATTCAACCATTTGCTGTAATAATGGGAAGCCAGGGAGCCTCGGCCGTTGAGAGAGTCTTATTCGGAAGCAATACATTGACAGCAATCCGTCATTTGACATGGCCCGTTATCTGTGTACCTTCGGGAAAACAGTTTGGACAAGGGTTAAAGAAAATTGGGTTTGCCTGCGATTTCAAAGATGTTGTTGAAACTACGCCTACTCATTTCATAAAAGATTTTGTAAAATCATTCCACGCAGAGCTGCTTGTATTAAATGCAGACCATCTCGATCGACAATTTAAGCCGGAGACACCGGGGGAATCCTTGTCACTTCATACAATGCTTGAGGATGTAAAGCCAAGTTATCATTTTATTGAGCATAAAGATGTAGAAGATGGTATCAATGAATTTGCTGAAAAAAATAATATTGACCTGCTGATAGTAATTCCTAAAAAGCATAGACTATTGGAAGGAATCTTTAAACCGAGCTCAACCAGGCAACTTATTTTTCATTCACATGTCCCGGTGATGTGTATACATGAATAGTTTTGAGTTACGAGTCTTGGGTTACGAGTTAAAAAAAATTAAGTCATCTAAAATTCCGCACTCTTTGGAGTTCTTGGAAAAGCAATTACATCGCGGATGTTTGTCATGCCTGTAACAAACTGTACCATTCTTTCAAATCCTAATCCAAAGCCCGCATGAGGAACGGTACCATACCTTCTTGTATCGAGGTACCACCACATTTCTTCAACAGGTACATGCATTTCTCTCATTCGTTGCTCGAGTTTATCCAATCTCTCTTCTCTTTGTGATCCACCAACTATCTCGCCAATTCCCGGAGCAAGGATATCCATAGCGGCAACTGTTTTGCCATCATCATTCTGTCGCATGTAAAATGCTTTGATCTCTTTTGGATAATTACTCAAAATCACTGGCTTCTTAAAATGTTTCTCGACTAAATATCTTTCATGCTCACTTTGCAGATCCATTCCCCATCCTGTAATTGGATATTGAAATTTCTTTTTCTTATTATGATTGCTTTCTTTTAAAATGTCAATCGCTTCAGTATACGTGATGCGTTCAAAATTATTATTGAGAACAAATTCCAGTTTTTCAATCAGCCCCATTTCACTGCGTTTATCCTGCGGTAGCTGTTTTTCTTCGTCTATTAATCGTTGTGCAAGAAAATCCAGGTCTTCTCGATTATTATCTATTGCATATTTAATGATATATTTAATGAACTCTTCAGCGAGGTTCATATTATCCTCTAAATCATAAAAAGCCATTTCTGGTTCTATCATCCAGAATTCAGCAAGGTGCCTTGCAGTGTTGGAATTTTCTGCACGGAAAGTTGGGCCAAATGTATAAATATCTGCCAGTGCCATAGCGGCAAGCTCACCTTCCAATTGTCCGCTCACAGTCAAATTTGTAGCACGGCCAAAAAAGTCCTCTTTAAAATTTATACTTCCATCTTCATTGCGTGGTGTTTTGTCAAATGGAAGTGTTGTTACTTTAAATAGTTCTCCAGCACCTTCGGCATCGCTACCTGTAATGACAGGGGTATGCATGTAAACAAACCCTTTATCATTAAAAAACTTATGAACTGCAAAAGCCAGTGTATGGCGAATACGAAACACAGAGCCAAATGTATTTGTCCGGAAACGCAAATGGGCTATCTCTCTTAAAAATTCAAGACTATGTTTTTTGGGCTGCAATGGATATTTTTCCGCATCACTATCGCCAAGAATTTCAATAGTAGTTGCTTTTAATTCCAGCTTTTGGCCCTTGCCCATCGAAGAGATAACCAACCCAGTTGCTTTTAATGCAGCAGATGTGGTAATGCGTTTTAAAAGTTCATCATCAAATTTTCCCAATTCAACAACGATCTGCAGATTATTATTAGTTGAGCCATCATTCAAAGCAATAAACTGGTTGTTACGAAAGGTTCTCACCCATCCCATAACAGTTATTTCCTGGTTTTTTGGTTCCTGAGTCAACAGGTCTTTTATCTTTATTCGCTTGTTAAACATCCTTGATTTTTATCTCAATATTTATGGGAGGCAAAGGTAAGATTCACAGGGTAACTATCGAATTTACCAGATTGCTGAGTTAAACAACCTGAGCTAAAGCGACAGACGAGATCAAAAATTTTTGTTTTTGCCAATTTAGCTGTATTATTGCAGTGGAAGCAGGCTGATAAGTACCCTTCAATTTTCCCGCAGCTTACCAGTTTACTCAATTCTATTATATAAATTCAAACCTTTTCAGACATTACGATCGGCGATAAAGACTCGGTGCTAAACTTCAAGTTTTTTGTATGTATGACATTCTCCAACTGAACGATATGCTCGTTCCTGAACTGCTGGATATAGCTGAGCAGCTCAAAATTCCAAATGCCAAAAAATTAGGCAAACAGGATCTGGTTTATAAGATTCTGGATAACCAGGCTATCACCGGCGCAAAAACAAGTGCTGCTGATGACAAAGGAAAACGCAAACGCATTATTAAAACCTCAACTGGTATAACTACTGAGGAAGCTTTGGTAGAGAACAATCCAACTCCTCCTGTTGCAATAGATGACAAAAAAACTTTTAAAAAGCCTTCAATGCCTTCAAAAAAAGATGCTCCCCAGGAACCTACAGGGGAAAAAACTCATGTAAAAAGAGGACGCAAAAAAACAGATGAATCATCCGATAATCATGTACCGGAACAAGTAGCAGCTGCGGAACAGGAAACAGCAACTGCTTCGGAAAATGAAGTGGCTGATAGTACTTCCAATGACGAAAGCGA
>JGI24806J26614_1000408_pt1 | contig 12876 bp, 12 predicted proteins | sample Kansoi200umMDA_FD_26614 | JGI IMG/M metagenome (IMG submission 26614)
GGTAACAAGCAAGAATTTGAGTCATCTATTGGTATTATTGTCTCTCCTATGCCCGAAGCTTCTAATTTCAATGTTATTCCAATATTTGAAAATGTTCCTATATTTGACTCAAATAATAATAATAATAATAATGCTGTAATACTTACTGCTGGGACTATAGAAGATTTAAAATTCAGAGTTAAAAACAATGCAAAAAATTTTTCGAATCCGCTAACAGATCTTGTAGTTAATTTGAACGTTTCACCAAAAGAATCAATAGAGATTTTAGGTAATTCTAGATGGACCTTTGATTCTATGAATCCACAATCGTATTATGATCTAGATACTAAAATATTTGCTGCTGAGCAGATAGCAAATACGCCGGTAGAATTTTCTATTAGTATTGATTATATTTCTAATCAAGAACTAAAAAAAGAATCGTTATTTCTTGGAGCATATATAGAAGGAAAAATAAGAATTACTGGACATGATTTTGAAATACGAAAAGTTGGAGATATACCTAATTTTAGTGGTAATTTGCTAAATGAAGGGAATATACGAGCATTATTTACAAAGGTAGATTTATTAAATTTGAAATCGGTTTCAAATTTAATAAATAATAACAATAACAGTGATAATAACGGTCATAAAGGTAACGCTATTCTTCTGTCTAGACCACAAGAACAATATCTTGGCGATCTAGATGCTAATTCTCCATTACCTTTTAGCATACCAATTGATTTAAATGCTAACGCAATACCAGGAAAATATTCATTCACTTTAAATGTAACTTATAGTGATGACTTAAGACAGATTCATCATGCAATCATAAATGGAACAGCAGATGTTAATTTACCAAAAGAAAGTGAAAGTGAAAGCCAATCATTTGGAATTATTGATGTTATAACTAAAAATCATATTATGCTTATAATAGTTATAGCAATAATAATAACAGCAGCAACAATTATAGGAATATTCTATGCTAAAAGACGAAAAAAATCATCATCATTTAAATTTGCAATCGGAAAAGAAAATGATGAAATGAAAAGTAAAGATAATTCTTTGTTTGAGAATACATCAACACTTTTTGATACTGAAAAAGATAATGAGAAATGATGCAGATTAAAGAAATCTTTCTATTTGCATTTGAAGCACTAAGAGATAGAAAAATTAGGTCTATTCTAACTATGTTGATGGTAATGGTAGGTAGTGCCCTGCTAGTTGCAGTAAGTGGTTTAGGTACAGGTTTTACATTTTTTTTTAATAAACAATTTGAAAATCTCGCTCCAAATATATTATTTATTAATAGTGCTCAACAAAATCCTAACACGGGCGGAATAGCAAGTGGTCCACCGCCTGCTCCAAAAATAGTTCTAAATTCAGCAGTGATGAGCAGAATCCATTCTTTACCTTTTGTAAATGAAGTTATTCCATCATTTCAGGCTGAAATAACTCTGATATCTCAAGGTGAATCCAGAACTACTAACTCATTTGCAATTGATCCATCTAAACTGTTAGTAGTTTCTCCAACATTAGAATTTGAAGAAGGCTCATCGATTAGACCCTCTGATCCAAATGCTATAATAATACCTAGTGATGTGGCCTTACCTCCAGGTGAAGAAAACCAATTCTTAACTTTAGGTGAAAGTGTTAGAGCAGAATACTCATATATAGATCCAACTACTGCAAAGGAGAAAAAAGAAACAAAGAGTTTTATTGTTTCTGCAATCATGAAACGCACAGGTAATCCAACTGTCGATAATGCTGTTATTTTTAATACTGTTACAGGTAACTCATTATTTCAAAAAGCAAATAAATATGATTCATTAATCGTAGTAGCGCAATCTAGTGATTTAGTATCTTTGGTCGAAGAAGAAATAAGATCACTTTATGGGAACAATATAGGAATAACTACAGTTGAAGCTATATTAGAGACAATAAGAGAATTTACCTCTGGAATAAGCTCATTTCTTTTGACTATAGCTATAATTTCATTGGTTGTTGGCGCTGTAGGGACAGTCACAACTTTGTACACATCAGTAGTTGAACGAACTAGGGAGATAGGAACATTAAAAGCATTGGGTGCAAAGAATATGGATATTTTGGCTTTTTTTTTAACTGAATCTTTTCTTATTGGAGTGATTGGAGCCACCTTTGGAATTTTAATAGGAATTGGTGGTGGATATATTTTATCTTCACTTGCATCTCAAAACGAAAACGACCAGCCAATTACACCAATATATTTAGCTGGGAATCTTTTAGTAGTATGGATAATTTCTGTACTTTTAAGTACTGTTGCTGGTCTATTACCTTCTCTAAAAGCATCAAAAACACTTCCAATAGAGGCTTTAAGACCGCAATAACTAGCTTCAGTTATTATTGTTGAAAATTATTTTTTTATGATGAGCATCTCATAATACGTAACAAAAAAATTTATCTCAATCTCATTTCCTTATATCTTTGATTAAAAAACTTCTACTATCAATAGATATGGATTATTTTAAAATTTTAGAATTGTCATTTTACAAATTGAATGTCTGTCAGAAAAATTTATAAGTGTCATAATTATTACATAATGTAAGGTGATTAAAATGTGGAAAGAACCATTTAGTTTTAGAAGATTATTTGATGACTTAAATAGAGAATTTGCAACAGCAGAAGAAATGTTAAACAGGATGTTTAGAACTGTGAGAGAAGGAGACATTCAGCCATTAAAAGGTAATTTTCCATATTATTATGGATATCAAATTACTGTAGGACCTAATGGAAGGCCTCAAGTTAAGGAATTTGGAAATGTTAGACCTACGATGAAAGGATTAGTAGAACAAAGTGGAATTAGGAACCCATTGGTTGATACTAATTTCAATGATAAAGAAAATACATATATAATTACAGCTGAAATGCCAGGAGTAACTAAGGAAGATATCAAAGTAAGTATTTCAGAACAGACTGTTACGATAAGGGCAGAACATGGAGATAAAAAATATCTTTCAGAGATTCCATTCGATATAGAATTAGATGATATGTCAGCCAAAGCTACATACACAAATGGAATATTGGAATTAAAAATTAAAGCAAAAGAACAACCCAAGCCCAAAGCTAAAGAGATAAAGATTGAATAAAATTATAAATTCTTTATTTTTGTTAACATTGCTATTAATAACAAGGAGTAGTGATTTAAATTGAATAATTATCATAATACTGATAATAAATTTACATTAAAAGTTGCAGAAACCTTTTCTAAATTTGTAGGACGAGGAGTAGCACTTATTGATCCCAAGATTATTGAAGAGTATGATCTTGCAACAGGTGATGTTTTAGAGCTTACCAATGAGACTTCATCTAAAAAAAGTTATGTTTTACTCTGGTCCAGTAATCCAAACGATTACGGCAAAGGATTAATTAGAATAGATGGATATACTAGAGAAAATATTTCAATTGGAATAGACGATCAGGTAAATGTACAAAAGGTCAATGTTGAAAATGCAAAGGAAATTATAATGTCTCCTCTCGAGGATCTTAATGTAGTTGGATTGGAGGACTACTTTTCTGAGAAATTAGATGGAAGAGTAATTGCCAAAGAGGATGTACTACTTTTTAATATAATGGGAAGACGTATAGGTTTCATAATAGTATCTACAAAACCACAAAATAAAGCATTACTAATAAATTCAAATACTAAATTCAAAATTGGATCTAAATCAGATATATCAGTTCAAAATAAAAAGATTGATAGAGTCACATATGAGGATGTGGGAGGAATCAAAAATGAAGTACAAAAAGTACGAGAAATGATTGAACTTCCATTAAGACATCCAGAGCTCTTTAATAAAATTGGAATAGAGGCGCCAAAAGGTGTTCTATTACATGGTCCTCCTGGAACTGGGAAAACCTTGCTTGCAAAAGCAGTTGCTAATGAGACAAACGCTAATTTCTATTCAATTGGTGGACCAGAAATAATGAGCAAATTTTATGGAGAAAGCGAAGAAAAATTAAGAGAAATATTCAACCAAGCACAAGAAAATGCACCTAGTATTATATTTATTGATGAAATTGATTCAATAGCACCAAAAAGAGATGAGGTATCCGGTGATGTTGAGAAAAGAATAGTTTCTCAACTTTTGACTTTAATGGATGGACTCAAGGCAAGAGGTAAAGTTGTTGTAATTGCTGCTACAAATAGACCAAATGCAATTGATCCTGCATTGAGACGTCCAGGTAGGTTTGATAGAGAAATAGAAATAGGTATTCCAGATGAAGAGGGCCGTTACGACATTCTTCAGATTCATACCAGAGGAATGCCATTGGAACAGGATATAGACTTAAAATCTTATGCCAAAGTTACTCATGGATTTGTTGGAGCAGACTTGGAAATGGTGGCAAAAGAAGCGGCAATGAGATCGTTACGAAGAATTATACCTGAAATAAACTTAAAAGAAACAAAAATTCCAGCAAATGTATTAAACAAAATCAAAGTAACTAACCAAGATTTTGATGATGCGCTAAAAGATGTTCATCCATCGGCAATGAGGGAAGTTTTAGTACAAAAGCCAAATATAGATTGGAAAGATGTCGGAGGATTAAATAATGTTAAAGAAGAATTAAAAGAAGCAATAGAATGGCCACTTAAACATGCAGATCTTTTTAGCAAGGCAGACATAAAACCACCTAAGGGAATATTATTGTACGGACCAACTGGTACAGGCAAAACGCTATTAGCTAAAGCAGTGGCATCAACATCTGAATCAAATTTTATTAGTATAAAAGGTCCAGAGCTATTATCAAAATGGGTAGGTGAATCTGAAAAAGGAATTCGTGAAGTATTTAGAAAAGCAAGACAGGCAGCACCTTGTGTAATATTTTTTGATGAAATAGACGCTATTGCCCCAAGAAGGTCAGGAACGAATGGAGGAGATTCACATGTAACAGAAAGATTGGTTAGTCAAATGTTGACTGAGCTAGATGGCTTGGAAGATCTGAAAGGAGTAGTCATTATAGGTGCTACTAATAGACCTGATATTATTGATGAAGCACTATTAAGACCTGGAAGATTTGATCGTCTTTTGGAAATATCAATACCTGATAAAGATGCTCGAAAACAAATTTTGCAAATACACTTAAAAAAGAAACCTTTGAGTGCAGATGTTAATATAGATAAATTAGTAGATTTAACAGATCAATATACTGGTGCAGAGATAGAAGCCTTAGTTAATGCTGCAGCTATTGCCGCAGTAAGAGAACATATTATAGCTAGAGAACAAAAGTCTACTAAAGAAAAAGATACTACTAATACCAAACATCCATCGGGAATGAAAGAAAAATACGACAATGATAAAAAAGAAGAACAACTAGAAATATCTATGAAACATTTCGCAAGCTCATTGAGTAAAATTGCAAAGAAATATAATCCTTCTCTATCTACGATTAATAATATATCATAATCTAAACGGCTCTGTTAACTTAAGCAAAAATAAGCAAGTAAATTGAAAAAATCTATTAAAATTGAGCATAGAACATAATAGAAAAGTAGAATGTATGACTACTTTAATCCTTAAGTTAACAGGGCCATCTAAACTAATTATTTTTTTGATATCTATCACTAATGCTTCTTTCAAATGAACAACCATGTCCTTTAATATTAACAAGGAAATACAGGTTTAATATTAACAGGGAAATACAGATTTCAAGAAAAATGATCAAATTTTTTACTTGATGTTATTTATTGATTCCTTTTTCTTAGATAAAAATTATTATTTTTTTAACAATATCTTTTATCTTTTTTTGTTGTTTATCTTTATTTTCAGGTTTAAAATATAATAACTCTATTTATATATACGTGAAAGAGAATCAAAAAATTTTTTGTTACCAAGGTAATAATTGATAAAACTATTGATGATAATGAATTGTATTTATTATTATTATTATGAAAAACTTGAATAAATTTAAAACATTCTATTTGCTTAAATGTCTAATTGTTTCTTCTTTTCTATGTTCAAATATTTTTTTTAATTTTTTACTAACGTAAATCGAAGCAATCTTTCCAAATATTCCATATGGTAAATCAAATTCTACTTCGTCGATTACTTCTGTTTTATTCTTATTGATTTCTTTAAATTTGTGAACGTGTTTCCATTTATTAAAAGGACCTACCAACATTTCATCTATGTATTTATATTTCTGAAAAAATGTTATTTTTGAATACCAGATTCTTTGGATAATTATCTTAGCTGAAATAGTGACTTCTTGGCCAAGAATAATTTTTTGATTTGTAGTAGTTATTATTTTCAAATTCAATTTTTTTGGCGAAATAATTTCTAAATGTTTAATATCTGTATAAAATTGCCAAACTTTCTCAATATCCTCATTTACTATGAATTTATTTATAAATTTAGTCAAGCAAAAAAGTAATAGAAATGATCTAATTTATAGGTTATTAAACAATATGAATACAATAACTTTATATTTCTATTTATAAATAACAGTTTATATTAATGCCTGCAAAGATACAACAACTTTCTCAAAACACAACCTCTAAAACTATAACTTAATTCAGAATCCTTAACGAAATTTATTAATGGTGTAAGTATAAGAAATGAAAATACTGCTAAACAATATAGTTCTCGTCTCATGATATTCGAAAAATTCGTTTACAAAAAATATGGAATAAATATCGATAAATTAATTCAACAATTAAAAAATAAAAAATTTGATCCCTATGATATTTTAAATGATTTTTGCATATTTTTACATAATAACTGTAATATCGGATCTATAACATTTAGAGATAAAATAATAACAGTAAAAACTTTTCTTGAATATAATGATATAGAGATTAGTCCGAGAAAATTCAAATTAAAGGTAATATTTCCAAAAACTGTATTTAGACATAAAGAAGCCATAAATAAAGAAGACATAATTAAAATTTTAAATGGTTGTTCTGACTTGAGAATAAAAACATATGTAATGTTATTGGCTTCAATTGGTTTGAGCGTCACAGAAGCATTATCTACTAGACTAAAAGATTTGGATATTATTGCTACTAAATCTAATGAACCTGCAAAATTAACTATTAGAGGAGAATATACAAAAACAAAAGTGGATAGATATGTTTTTTTAACCAAGGAAGCAGTAGAACAAATAAAAATATGGTTAGATTATAAATACAGAAAACGAAGAATTTGTTATACCGATAAAGAAACGGGAAAGACTATAACTGAATATAGAACTCCAGAAAAGAAACAAAATGAACTTATGTTTTCTCTAAATCAAACAGATAATCCAAGACCAGAAGTATTGTATGGTAATTTGGCTCCTATTTTTTCAAATACTTTAGATAGAATTGGAATGGGAAATAGAGAAGATGGAAATGAAACTAGACGAGAAATAACCTTGCATTCTTTTAGACGTTTCGTGAAAACCACAATATCAGATTTGGGATATGCAGACTACTCTGAGTGGTTTATCGGTCATTCAGGTTCTACCTACTGGCGAAAAAAAGATAAAGTAGCGATATTCAAGAAGATTGAGCCATATCTGACTTTTCTAAATGTTCCGCAATTGGAAAGACAAGGAGCAGACTTGCAAACAAAAATAGAAGAGTTGCAGGACATAAATCAACTATTAAGATATAAACAAAATGAGAAAGAAGAACAAATTAAAAAGTTAGAAGAATCTGTTGCATTTTTAGCCGATAGATTCAATGCATTTCTAACAAGTCAGCCTAGCAATACAATTCTCTACGACATTAATGAAAATAATAATACGAGTCCAGGAATAGTCAAAGGAATCCAATTAAAACCAGAAATAAATAATAAAGCAGTAGCAGAAATAGCAATTCCTTCTTCTAATTCTTCTTCTACTAGCAGCAGAAGCAATAATAAGAAAAAGTAAATTTGCTAAAGATCTAATATAAAGAGGAACATGTTTTTCTGAATAATACTAAAATTAATATATTAACTTAATTCACTTGAAAAAACTTCTCAAATTATTGTGTTTATTATTTCAAGGAGTTTTTCAATAACTCATTCATATTTTTAGTCCTCAATTTAACAAAAATTTTCTTGTATAAATTATTAGCCAATTCTTTTACATTATATTAGCAGCGAGGTCTTAAATTCCTTAATATATAATTTTAAACTAATGCAGAAGTTAAAACATATTACTGTAAATCAAGAGGTCTATCAAAAATTGAAAGATCTGGGAAGGGCAGGCGATAGTTTCAACGATGTCTTGGTCAGAATTTTAGCAGCAGCACAAGGAGGAGGAGGAGAAATAAAAAATGTTAGGGCATGATTTTGAGATAGGTTCTAAAAATGGAAAAAAGATAGACACAAAAAAACCTATGGCAATCAAACACTCAGCACCGTATTATCTAGACATAATGGAAAACCTGCACCATGGCATGTATCTGGGTATAGGATACAAACTGGCACAAGGAGAAAATATCTATGAACCACCACATGTCGAATACACTGAAAACCATAGAACTACAATAGCCAAAGAATTAACTAGACAGAACTCCTTAACTTGGAACGCAATATGGAAATGACGGGAGATTTACTGTCCAGTTGGTCGGACATAATAAATGAAGAACTGAAAGAAAGAGAGGGAGCGAAATAATAAAAAAATGACAACTGCTGCAATAAGACCATCATCACCACATCATGTAATAGATGTCACAAATGTCAAACTTTCGGAGAAATTCAAGAAGGCAAATGTAAAGTTTCAATCAGCATGGGGTATGTGGCTTGATAACGCTCAAAGTTGGGCTGTATACATTAATGAAATGATTGACATACTGCACTTTGAACATCCTGATTGGTCAATCAAAACTATCTCCAGAGTAATAAGACGAGAAAATGATTCACTTAGAGGCTTTGGAGAAAGTACAATCTACAGACACTTAAATCCAGACAACAAAGTACTATTAGATCTAACGCAACAACAAAATAGAAAAGGTAAAACAAAGTCACAGAACAATGTTATAGAACAATCGGATTTCAAATGGAATCCGAATGTTCTAGAAGATTCTTCTAGTAGTAGTAAAGCAAGTCCAGAACTTGAAGAATTCAGACAACAAAAAGGCACAAAGATGCTGACCGAAGCAATAGACTCAGTTTACGATCTGGAGGATGAGGATGAGGAGAGCAGTACAACAGCAGGAGAGCCACATCATGTTATCTATGACGATCCTGAAAAGATCATGAGACAGCAGGAACAACAGATTGCCAAACTAGAGAAAGAACTTGAAGAATACGATAACTAAAACAAAAATATGCCCTTCTAGAACAAGACTATGAACGAGTAATTCCACCATACGAAATTATAGAAACAAATGAAATAGATGCAAAAAACGGACACAAACCATTCACGCCGATCCGTACAAAAGGACAGCATGGAGTGAACAACATCACAATGGCGGAAACAAAAAGCATTAGGGTCACAAAAGAAACTTATGAGGAACTAAGCAAAGTTTTGGAGAATTGTTATCAAAATGTTAGAATCTGAAATTCCTCGAGCCCCAACTTGGAGATGTTGTTAATTGAATAAAAAAGAAGGTAAGGGAAAAAATACTAAATCGAAGGACAATAATACTATATCTAACAACTTATTAAAGTTTCCTAAAAAAATAACTAATAATGATACAAAAAAATATGAATCATTTAATATTGTATCTGAAACTGGAGATTCAATTTATTCACCACCATTTGAGGAATTAACAATAGCAGAAGAAAGTGAAGGTCAAGTCTTCATCTCCATGGATAAAATGGAAGATTTTGTCAATCAACTAATCCAACATAGGTTAGGACCCTTGTTTAACAATAATAAAAATGAACACTAATAACAATGATAATTCTACTAAAAAAATAATTGAATTAAAACAAAGTGATCAATTAAAGCAAAATGGTTTAGTAACTAATTCAGTCTATTACATTGATACTAATGATGTAAGAATATCATTGAATCATGATGCATGTACTGATACAATATTTACAATAGACCGTAAGAAGTGGCAGAATAACCTTAATACAATTGCAGAGATGGCTGAAGAAAATGGAATAAATGATGAAGAATCAAAGCGACTGCTAAAAAGCCATTTGAATGATAACTATGACGAAATTCTTGAAGCCAACAATATTGAAGACGATTATAATAGTAGTAGTAAAGAAGAAGATGACTCTAAACAAGATCGAGAATTTGTTACTTTTAAATATTCTCAAAATGGTAAGGGGGATTTACATGAAGCAGTATTAGTTAATGGATTACCATTTTTTGTAAAATACAACTATGATTCAAGACAACTGGAATTAATAAAGAAAATTGAGGAAAATAGCCGAGTTCTGAGACCTCCAGAAAGAGAAGAGTATCCGTATACACCATATGAGTTTGAATCTGGTGAAGAACTAGCCTTTTTCTTGAATAAAGCAAAACAAATAACTTCATTAGATGAACCATATCTCTACGCTAAATCATTTTTCTCTAGTTATATAGACCAAGACGATCACATAATTGTATTACTTGCAGCAGATTCTATTGTAACTCATTTCCAAGATTTGTTTTCAGCAACGCATTATAGCGAAGGAGTAGGTACAAATGATGTTGGTAAAAGTAGTATTGGTTATACTTTTGAATATACTGCTTATAGAGTAGTCAAGGGAACTGCAATTAGTGGTGCAAATTATTAGAGTAATGGGAAATATTGAGCCTGGTCAATGTGTAATTATTGAAGATGAAGGGGATAACATATCAGAGGACCCAGATAAAGTCAAGATTTTAAAATCAGGATATGAATACAATGGAAAAGTTCCCAAGATAAATATGAATTCCAGAAATCAGGATCAGAAATGGTTTAAAACATTTGGTTACAAGATGATTCTAGCAGAGAAATCATTAAAAGAATACAAAGTCCAAGGACTTGTAGATAGAACTTTCACATTTAATTGCAGACCTGGTAAAGTAAAATATTCTATAAAGGAGGTAGTTAGTGAAAATATTAATAAAAGTCCTAGGTTGCAAAAATTGTATAACGAGTTATTAGATTATAGAAAGTTAATGCTCTGTTACAGGCTGATCCATTATAAAGATTTGTTACCAGAAATCGAAACTGGACTTAAATAGGGATAACGAACTTTGTAAGCCATTATTGCAGTTATTTTATGGTACAAAAGCATTACAAGAAATTATAAGGACATTAGAAGTATTCATAAGACAGAGAAGGACAAGAAAAGGGAAATAGTCTAGAAGCAGCGCTTTATCCAATTATTAAGAAGAATGTATTTTTAGAAGCCGGATTAGATATTTCAGTAAACACTTATTCAGAATTAAAGCAAAAGAAAAAAACCGTTAAAGTTCCATTTATCAATATTTGGAAAGATATTATTGGAAAGGACAGATTTAAAGCAGAAATAGATGGACAATATGATGAAAATAAAAACAAATATGCTTATGAGACTATAGAGTATGGGACATTATATCTTAATTCATTACCCACAACAATTCGTAATCAATTTACTGCAGATATCAAAAAAGAAAGTTATGGTAAAGCCTTAATTTTTGAAGTTGAAAAATTAGAGCGATTTGAAGACCTGTATAGCAGCAGTCATTTGAAAGAAGATAACGTCAAGATAGAAGTTAAACTATAGCAAAAGCAACAACGACAACGGCAACAGCAATAGAAGAAAAAGGTGACAACTATGACGACTTTTGATCAATTATTAAAAACAGAAATAAGCACAGAAAGTGACAACTATGACGACTATGACAACTATGACGACTTTCCAGATGCGGTATACTATATTTTTAGAAATAAAATCTACTGATAAAAGACTTAATCAAGGAGAAAAGGGAGATTTTGACGAGAGAATTGAAGCAAAAAATAGTAGAAACAACAGAAATATCTAATAAAAAAAATTATCAAAAAAATGGACACTCCCTCCAAAAGTTGTCAAAGTTGTCAGAATCGTCATTTTTGCACAACAATGAGAAGGATGATGAGATATAATAATGACTATAGAGCAAAAAATAATGTTGGCATCCAAAGAGGACAGCCACATTGATACAAAGAAGAAAGAGATAGAAATAGGCCTAGACTTTATCTTATCTCATTTAGAAGAACCAATAATATTTCCAAGAACTATAATGACTAAAAAATTAGGATATCAGAAAATAGTTTATTCAAAAGAAAGAGCATTAGAACATTTCATAGAGTCTGACTTTACAGATTGCAGAATCAATGCATTTCCTTTTTTGATAGAATATAAAGGAATACCAAGATACAAACCAGATTTTATGTTTATAGACTTGGATAGAAATGATTTCAAAACAGAAAAAGGTATTGATTTTGCTTTATCTACTACTTTAAAAAAAATTAAAGAAAAGTTAGGAAATAATGATGCTCACCCTACAGTATTATTTACAGGGGGAGGATACCACATTTATCAACCTGTATATTGTCTAACTGCTTTAGAAAATGTAACAGAATTTCAGAAATTTAACCAACCATCACAAGAATTTTTAAGATTTGCAAAAGATTATTTATCAAATGGTAAAGCAGACAAAAACAGTAATCCTTCATTCAAATCATGTTTGCTTAGGATACCAGAATCAATAAATTCCAAATATAATATAAAAGTCAAAATTATTCAGAAATGGAATGGATATAGATCTCCTTTACCAAGAGAGTTTTTAGAAGAATTCAGGACATATTTGATACAAAAAAAGATTGATGAACAAAACCACAGACAAAAAATATTAGCAAAATTAAAAATACAAAACAACAAAAATAAAAATTATAACGGAAATTATTACTATTATTATAAGTGGATAGATCAAAAAATACTTGTACATCCATTTGAAGACTATAGAAAAATAATAGTTGATTTGATTTTAGCACCTTAC
>JGI24806J26614_1000409_pt1 | contig 12875 bp, 12 predicted proteins | sample Kansoi200umMDA_FD_26614 | JGI IMG/M metagenome (IMG submission 26614)
TATTTTAGAAACCCAGGGCACTGCAGTAAATTATCCGCTGATCGGTGATCACGATCTGAGTATTGCAAAATTATACAACATGCTGCCAGCTGATGAACCTGGCACTTCGGAAGGAAGAACTCCTCTTACCAACCAGACAGTACGCACTGTATTTGTTATCGGGCCCGATAAGAAAATAAAATTGATGATCAGTTATCCAATGACCACAGGTAGAAATTTTGATGAAATACTTCGTGTGCTTGACTCCATGCAGTTGACCGCTAAGTACAGCGTTTCTACCCCGGTAAATTGGAAACAGGGTGAAGATGTGATCATCGTAGCCGCGGTGAAAGATGAAGATATCCCGGAGAAGTTTCCAAAGGGTTACAAAAAGATCAAGCCTTATTTGAGAGTAACTCCTCAGCCAGATCTGGTTTGATTAACCAGTCTAAAAGAGAGGAAGAAAATATGTCTTGTAAAAATAGTAGAGACGCAATGCATTGCGTCTCTACTATTTTTTAGTAAGCGAAATCAAAGACCACCTCCATCCATCATCTTTAGCCCACGGTTTAAACCGTGGGCTAAAGATGATGGATCGAATTCATGACACAATTACATTTGTAAGATGAAACGCTCCGTTCTCATCATTGTCTTTTTTTCTTTTTCATTCATTGCTTGTGGACAAACCGATACTTCCCAGATAATAATCCAGGGAAGAAAAAACAGTCCGGCTCAACAGAAGAAACCTTATGTGATTTTAATTTCTGCTGACGGATTTCGTTATGATTATGCAGAAAAATACCACGCAAAAAATTTATTATCACTGGCAGCAAGTGGTGTGAAAGCTGAAGGCATGATACCTTCCTATCCTTCGCTCACATTTCCGAATCACTACACACTGGTCACCGGCATGTATCCATCTCATCACGGGCTGGTAAATAATTATTTCTATGATCCGGGTCGTAAAGCTGGTTATGGAATGCGGGATGCAAAAGCAGTGAAAGATGGAAGTTGGTATGGTGGAACACCGCTCTGGGTTTTGGCTGAAAAAGAACAAATGCTCACGGCCAGTTTTTTTTGGGTGGGATCGGAAGCTGATATTCAAAAAACATTGCCGACCTATTATTATGCTTTCAGTGATTCGATACCAATGGATCACCGCATTCAAGTTGTGGTGAATTGGTTGAAACTGCCGGAAGAGAAAAGGCCGCACCTAATCACATTTTATATTTCAAATGTTGATCACGAAGGACATGACTTTGGTCCCGATGCAGAACAAACAGCCAGTGCAGTTCGGTTTGTTGATTCCTCGATTAAGAAACTAACGGAAGCAGTGAAACAAACTGGGTTGAACGTGAATTATGTTTTCGTTTCAGATCATGGCATGACAAAAATCGATACAGAAAATCCAGTTGACATACCGGCGGCAGTTGATACTTTAAAATTCATCATGCCTCGCGGTGCTGAATTAATTGAGCTGTACGCAAAAAATAAAACTGATATCGTGGAGGCTTACAAAAAACTGAAAGCGGATGAAAATGGATTTAAAGTTTATTTAAAATCAGACATGCCTGCCTATTTACATTATGGTGTAAAAGATGATGTGATGAATCGTATCGGTGATATTTTACTTGTTCCTGATTGGCCCAAAACTTTTCGTACGTCTAATCGAAAACCAAAACCCGGTGCTCACGGTTATGATCCTTACAAAGTGAAAGACATGACAGCCACATTCTTTGCCTGGGGACCTGCGTTCAAAAATCATTTACTCATTTCCAGGTTTGAAAATGTAAATGTGTACCCGGTGGTGGCAAAGATCCTGGGTTTGACTTACACACAAAAGATTGATGGCGATCCCAGGTTTGCACAGAGCATACTGAAGAAGTGAATGGTGAATGGTGAATAGTGAATACCGAACCAGGTATCGACCATTCACTATTGACTATTGACTAGTGAATGGTGAATGGTGAATGGTGAATAGTGAATACTGAACCAGGTATCGACCATTCACTATTGACTATTGACTATTGACTATTCACTATTGACTATTGACTATTCACTATTGACTATTCACCATTGACGTATTCAACCCCAATATTGCCGCATCTCTACCGCCCGGAAACAATTTTTGAATCTAAGTTTGCACTATAAAACTAAAACCATGCGAAAACTACGCGTCTTCAATAACATTAGTCTTGATGGTTATTTTACTGACAAGAATAATGATATGAGCTGGGCTCATACCAATGATCCCGAATGGAATGAATTCACTGCGCAAAATGCAAAAGGAGAAGCAGAACTTTTATTCGGCAGAGTAACCTACGATATGATGGCGAGTTTTTGGCCAACTCCAATGGCGTTGGAAAATTTTCCTCAGGTAGCTAAGGCAATGAACAGAATGACGAAATATGTTTTTTCAAAATCACGTGACAAGCTCGATTGGGAAAATTCAAAATTGATGAAAGGAGACCTGGTTGCTGAAGTAAAAAAATTGAAAAGTGAATCCGGTCCTGACATCATGATCTTCGGCAGTGGTACTATCATTTCACAACTTACTGATGACGGTTTGATTGACGAATACCAAATCGTAGTTCATCCAATTGTATTGGGAAAAGGGCGAACTATGTTTGATGGCGTTAAAAATAATCTCCGGTTGAAAAGAACTAAATCCATGGAATTTAAGAATGGAAATTTGATGGGCTGGTGGCTAAGAGGTTAAAAGAGGAAAGGAGAAAAAGAGGTTTGTTCGGTACCTGTCCTTTTAACTGCCAGGTTCAGTATGGAAAGCGATTCTTCTTTTTCCTCTTTTTCTCTTTTGACCTCTTAGCCTGTGGATAAAGAAATTGTTTGAACATGTTTCAGGTCCGAGTTTTGTTGCCGCTACCGGGTTTGAAGAGTTAGGGATGGAGACCAAATTACGGGCAACCTCCATACAACATGTTTATTCAATTAAAAAAACCTCGAAATGGAAAACAACAAACCAATTGTGATCGAAAAAACTTTTGATACACCTGCTGATGTTATTTGGCGGGCGATTACAGCAAAGGACGAAATGAAGAAATGGTATTTCGACCTGGCCGAATTCAAACCTGCAGTTGGATTTGAATTCAAATTCCTGGCAGGGGATGATAAAAAACAATGGTTGCATCTCTGCAAAGTGATGGAAGTGCAGCCCGGGAAAAAACTTAGTTACAGTTGGAGATATGATGGCCACCCCGGAAATTCACTGGTAAGTTTTGAATTGTTTCCGCAAGGTGATAAAACAACATTGAGGCTTACTCATTCAGGTCTTGAAACCTTTCCGGCCGATCTTCCGGAATTCAGGAGAGAAAATTTCGTAGCGGGCTGGACAGATATTATCGGAAGATCGTTGAAAGAATATTTGGAAAAGGAAATGGTGAAATAAAATTTTAGAGTTCTGGGTTTTAAAGTTTTGAAGTTCTGCAGTTCGCAGCTCTTGTTGACGCCGATGCTGGTTTCAAAGAGAACGCCATGTACGAATACTATTTGTACATTCAATTGAAAGAGCCTATTTTTTTTCTGCATCTTGATTAATTTAGGATGCAGATTTTTTCTGTGGACGCCATTCAAAAACAAACCAACCAGGATTTTGCTGCGCAGCTGCGCGGCTTCGGTCCCATCGGGATTTTAGCGATCGTAATTATTTTAGTGCCGGGTAACATCATGCTTAGACCCATGTGGACGCTTCCCATTGGAGCTGTGTGGGTAATTGTTTGGGCATATCTTTCAAAAACTCCCTGGAGAGAAATCGGGTATGGAAAACCAAAAAGCTGGCTGATCATAGTAGCCGCAGGAATTTCTTTTGGAATCATATTTAAATTATTAATGAAGGCTGTTGTCATGCCACTGCTTGGTGCACCCGATATTAACCAGGCTTATCATTTTCTCTTTGGAAACAATGCAGTGTTACCTTCTGCAATCTGGGCGATGTTCATGGCCGGATTTTCTGAGGAAACTTTATTCAGGGGATGGATGTTTGAAAGGTTAGGGAAGCTTATTGGAAATAGAAATGCCGCAAAAATTTTTATCGTTGCATTCACCTCGTTGTGGTTTGGATTCGAACATTACAATGCACAGGGAATCGCTGGTGTTGAACAATCCACTATCATGGGAATAGTGTTTGGAATCATCCGGATGAGAAAGCAACAAATTTGGCTGCTAATGTTCGCGCATGCGGCATTCGATCTGACTGCTCTCACAATTGTCTATTGGAATTTAGAAAAAGAAATCGCCCATTTTATTTTCAAATAGTAAAGTGAATAAAAAATAAAGAAGCCAAAAGTCATATTGATCATAGGGACATAGGGTTTATGGGTATCTATGTGCCTATTTTTCCGATGGGTTCCGTTTTAAACTATCATGATTAACTTCGAAATCGAATTCAATTTACTTTATGAAACTCTCAAACAACAAAATTCTCATCACCGGTGGTGCAACGGGAATTGGATTTGGATTGGCTGACAGATTTCTTGCAGAAAATAATGAGGTTATCATTTGCGGCAGACGGGAATTTGCCTTGAACGAGGCAAGAGCAAAGTTGCCTTCGTTAATTACAACAGTATGCGATTTATCAACAGAGATTGGGCGAATTGAATTATTTCAATGGATTGAAAAAAATCATCCGGATGTAAATGTGCTTGTGAACAATGCCGGTGTTCAGAATTGGATGTCTGTAGAAGATGAAAATTTTTACGAAAAAGCCAAACAGGAAATCGCGATCAACATCGATGCACCGCTGCATTTGATTTCTTTACTGTTCAAATTGAAATCTCTGGACTCGATTATAAATGTTACTTCCGGTCTTTCGTTTACACCACTGGCCAAAGTGCCGGTTTATTGTGCGACCAAATCATTCCTGCATTCTTTTACTTTGTCTCTTCGACATTTATTAAAAAATAAAAATATCGCAGTCATCGAATTAATTCCTCCCGCATTAAATACCGACCTGGGTGGCAAAGGGATTCATGATTCATTTCCACCGGTGAGCGGCTTCATCGAATCTGCTTTCCAACAACTTAAGGAGGGGAAAACAGAGATTACCTATGGTATGAGCGAGGGTGCCAGCAAGGCAGGAGGCGAGGACGTGAAAAAAATTTTTGAAAGGATGAATGCTTGATGAGTTCTCCACATATCTTCAAAAACCAAAATCTTTTGGACTGTAAATTGCCCCGGCTTATTTTTGCACTCCGTTAAAAAAACGGTTGCGATCACCGACGCTTTAGCGATGGTGACAGGTTGATCTCGTAGCTCAGCTGGTAGAGCACAACACTTTTAATGTTGGGGCCCTGGGTTCGAGTCCCAGCGGGATCACAAAGAAATCCTGAAATGCCCTGATTATAATTAATCAGGGCATTTTTATATGGCTTGATCAAGCATTGTTTAAACTTTAGGTTGCAACGTTTTTATCTCAAAATTCCACAAAGCATATATTTCTTATAGTTGCAAAATAACCACCCAAATGGCCATGATCATTTGTATCAACAACTCCTCGAATCTTGAGCTTTTTTCCAATCATTTTTAGGAATATGCTTTCGTTTGGCAAATCATCCTTTTCTAGACTATCGACCAAATCGAAAGAAAAGTTTATCCAAATCATAGGTTTTTCATTAAACTTCTCCGATACTGAGGATTGCTCTGTTCCCCATTCATAAAAACCGGAAATTTCTACAAAGTGACTATGATAACGTACTGGGGAGTTCTTCAACATTTTAATAGTTACTTTTTCTGGATTCTGCAGACACTCCGGCGTTTGAAAAACTCGATGAGCATTATGGTCTAGGTTGCAGTTAAAGTTTATTAGAAATATCACTGCCGTTAGAATTCTTCGCATTGATTATTCATTTGCTGATTGAATATTTCGTAAAGAGTTTGTTTTCTGTTGACTCGACTAAGAAGTTCAACTGTTGTATTGAGATCTGGATGCTCACAAACAATCAGGATTACAGAAGTTTTCGGTTAAAACAATTCGATTAGAATAAATTCTACAACAAACCGGTTAATTGTTAAATATCTTATCACTCTAACCAAAACTTTATTTTATGAACAAATTACTCGTTTTCTTAGCCTGCTTGATTTTTTTTATTAACTCCTCTGCGAGTACAACAGTAATTAAACCACCGAAATCGTCCCGAATTAATGCAAAGGAAATTTTTGTTCCGATTGGAAAAACCGACAAAACTATTTCATTGTACGATTTGTCAAGAATTAACGCTGGCGATTTACAAAATCTAACTGGTCGCCACTTGAAATATTTTGAACGACTTTCGCTGGATCTCACACAAAAAAAATTAAGGAAAAGTATCAACGACGATGGAACTATCGAAAGCAAAAGATTGGAAAAATTCTTTCACAAAAGAGGGGGTGAAACCGGATTTCACGTCGGTGGCTTTGCTTTAGGATTTCTTCTTGGCTTGATCGGAGTTATTATAGCTTATGTTATCAATGACGACTTTAAAAGTAATCGCGTAAAATGGGCATGGATAGGTTGGGGAACTTTTGTAGTTATTTATATAATCGCCCTTCTCGCATCTGCTTGATTTACTCTAAATGCTAACAAAAAAGAGCCGTTTTTACGGCTCTTTTTTATTTACTGCAACGATTTCTTTCGATAAGTTTTTACAAGGTGCCGGTTAACGGATAAATAGCTGAACTTTGAGAAGTTTATAATTAGCTTTTAAAAAATGTACTCCTACGACACCGTCACCGAAGCAGTTCAAGGTTTGAAACAAAGAGGCTACGATAAAGATTTCAGTCTCCACGAAAATTGCCTAATCTGCGACAAAGTAAAATTGCATCCCGAAGATTTTGAGATCGTAGAATTTTACCGCTTCGAAGGTGATTCTGATCCGGCAGATGAAGCTGTTGTCTACGCCATTGAATCAAAAAAAGGAGATAAAGGAATACTCGTTTCAGGTTACGGAATTTATGCTAGTGAAATGACTTCGGAGCTTGCGAAAAAATTAGCGATTCATCTACATTAAAGTTCTGGAGTTCTGGGTTCTAAAGTTCTGGAGTTCTGGGTTCTAAAGTTCTGGAGTTCTGGGTTCTAAAGTTCTGGAGTTCTGAGTTCTAAAGTTCTGGAGTTTTTTAGGTCGAAGATTTCTTATAAAAATGTATTGGCCGAATTCCGAAAGTTTGTAACGAGTTTCAAATACTAACCGAAGAACTTTAGAACTAAAGAACTATAGAACTTTTTGCATGATATAATCATTCATAAAATATCCATCTCCAATATCAAAATCCTTGTTATCAATTACCCTAAATCCCAGTTTTTCATAAAAATCTTTTGCTTTATTAAAACGATTTACTTGTAATTGCAAAGCAGTCGCGCCTTTTTGTTTTATTTCTTTGAGAATATAATCGATCACGAACCTGCCTATGCCTTTTCCCTGCTGAGATGGAAGAATGTATATTTTATGCAGCTTGAAAATGGAAGGTTTAATTTCCTGGATTGAAGAAAATCCAACCGGTGTGTTATCATCGTACACAATACTAAATTGGCAACCCTCACTTATTTGTTTTTGCAATGAAGCCTCGCTGTACATCTTCTCCAGCATATAATCAATTTGCTCCTGCGAAAGAATAGATGAATATGTCTGCGGCCAAATCTGATATGTCAGATCGCGGATCAGTTGAATATCCTGGGATGACGCGTTTCTTACAGTTAACACTTACTATTTTTTTGTTTTTGACCCAGCAACGGGATTTTCACTTTTAGCTATTATCTTTTCAGTTTTATCTATCATAACTCCCTTATCCAAATATTCCTGTACTTCACCGTATTACCATGGTCCTGCAAAATCAACGGCTCTCTGTCGCCGTGCATTTTATATTTAGGAATGCCAATGTATTCAGTGCCTCCCCAAAGTGAAACATTATTCTGTATCAGCACACCATTTTGCAAAACAGTAATTGTTGCCGGAGATTTTAAACTGCTGTCTGCATTGAATCGTGGCGCAGTAAAGATTACATCATAAGTCTGCCATTCACCAGGACCGCGACACACATTTACAAGCGGCATATATTGTTTGTAAATACTTCCTGCCTGTCCATTGCTGTAAGTGCGATTGTGATAACTGTCGAGCACCTGTAATTCATAACGCCCCATAAAAAATATTCCGCTGTTGCCTCTCTCCTGTCCTTCTCCTTTCGCTGTGTCTGGTGTGCGCCATTCAATATGTAACTGGCAATCACCAAATCCTTTTTTTGTTTGAATATTTCCGGAACCTGGTTTGCATTGGATATAATTATTGATCACAAGCCAACTTGCCGGACTTCCATTCCCATGTTGCCATTGGGAAAGATCTTTTCCATTAAATAAAATAACCGCATCGGATGGAGCGTCCAGTGAAGTTTTTCCGGGAGCAATTACCTTGGGCTCGGGCTGCCACACTTCGGTGAGTTTGGGATCTCCCGTCGATTGCGCAAGGATGCCGTTCACGATGAAGATCATCGCTGGCACTAACATTATTTTTTTCATGCTGCTAAAATTTAGAAATAGGCAATGGAAAAATTGCGAAAACTTTCCAAAGGTATCTCCTTGGCTGTAATTTTTTTTACTTCAGAGCGACCGGGATTTGTTTTGCAAAACTCAATAAGATGTTGCAACTTTTCTTTCTCGCTGGTTGCGATGATTTCTACGCTATCGTCCGGCAGATTTTTTACTCTTCCTTTGATGCCTAATTTATCACATTCATCTTTGGTTGCCTGGCGAAAAAACACGCCCTGCACAAGGCCTTCCACAATGATTCTAATCGTTTGCATAGAACAGGTTTTTTTTATTTAAAACAATACAAAGCCAATATGGAAACTAAATAAAAAACCCGGTCTTCGAATAAATATGACCGGGTTTTTTGCAAACAATTATTTCAAATCATTGATCAGCGCTATCTTTTTTACTAAATAAACGTTTCAGAAATCCTTTTTTCTTTTTCGCAGTATCAGATGGATTCATTTCCCACATTTTCGGATCCTTAGTTTTTTGCGCAGCGGTATCCTTCTTTTTCTTTTCTTCATCATCTTTTACAGGCTGCGATTCTGGCGGAATATAATTTGGTGAGAAATTGAAATCTTGTGAATTACCCACACCCTGGTCTTCACCCTGGCCTTGTGGTAATGTTGAATCCATGGATTCCCAAATATCAGCCGGGTTGACTTCATTTAAATTTGCAGGCACCGAGAATTTTGCATTCCTGTCGATGCCCAAACTTTTATCTCCGTAAACTTTTTTGAAAAAATATTCCCAAACAGGTAACGCAGCCCGTCCTCCATAACCTAAATTATTTTCAAGACGAATGAACTGATCATCGCATCCGATCCAAACTCCGGCTTGTAATTGCGGTACATAACCCATGAACCACGCATCAGTATTGTCATTTGTAGTACCGGTTTTTCCTCCCATCTCTGCAGCACCTAATCTTCCTCTCAATCCGGCGGCTGTACCACGATCAACTGTTCCCTGCATCATTTGCACCATATTGTATGCAGTCACTTCATCGATCACTTCTTTGGAAGCCCGGTTGACACCGTTGTCAAATCGCACAATCACATTTCCATTGCGGTCTTCAATGCGTGAAATGAAATATGGTTTAGTGGAAAATCCACGCCCACCGAATATGGAATAAGCCCACATCATTTCATACAGTGAAAGATTGCATGCACCCAATGCAAGCGAGGGAACAACATCTACCTTGGTTGGAATTTCCAGGCGTTGCAGAAAATCAGCAAACCTGTTTGGTGTGACTTGCTTCATAATGTATGCACTTGCACAATTGAGTGAATGAGCCAATGCACTGGCAACGGTGACTGTAGGTGGACCAATACATTTCTTTCCGGCAGGTACCCAGCCATTTTTGGGGAATAATTGTGGCTCATTAGGAATGGAATCCCATGGCTTCAATCCGGCTTCGGCAATTGCTTGTGTATACAATAACGGTTTGATCGTTGAACCAACTTGTCGTTTTGTTTTCAGATTTGCATGATCGAGTTTGTAGGATTTGAAACCTATTCCACCAACCCAGGCTTTCACTTCTCCTGTCACAGGATCAGTTACCATGAAAGCACATTGCATCATTTGCCTGTGGTATTTTATTGAATCCAGCGGCGTCATCACCGTGTCTTTTTGCCGGTTGCTGTTCCAGGCAAAAACTTTCATCGGTGTTTTTTGTGTGAACGTTGCACGAATTTGTTTTTCACTGAGTCCATCTTCTTCCAAATTCTTCCAACGATCGCTTTCCTTCATGTATTTCTCGATATACTCTTTATGCTCATTCCAAACTTTTTTCAAAAATGGTTGAGCATTCAGCGCTTTTTGCAATGACGGCATCCATTGTGCTACAGCTTCCTCAGCATATTCCTGCATTTTCACGTTGATGGTTGTATAAATTTTCAAACCATCATCATAAATGTTATACGGATCGTCATTTTGTTTTTTATAGTTTTTGAGAATTTGTCTCACTTCATCTTTCAGCACTTCGCGGAAATAAGGTGCATAGCCGGTGTTCTCATCCATTTTTCTATAATGACTAAGATCGATCGGCATCGCTTTATATTTGGTTGCGTCTGCAGCAGTCAGAAAATTATTTTTAGTCATCTGGTCGATCACCACGTTGCGGCGATTGAATGCAGGCAAATAAAATCTCCGCGGATTGTAAATATTTCCTTTCAGCATTCCGATCAGCATAGCCGATTCAGGCACTGATAAACGATCTGGTTCTTTCTGGAAAAAAGTGCGGGATGCATTTCGAATTCCATAAACATTATCAGGAAAAGGAACAGCATTCAAATACAAAGCGAGAATTTCTTCCTTGGTAAAATTTCTTTCGAGCTTGACGGCGATGATATATTCTTTCACCTTTTCAATCATGCGTTTCAACATTCCACCTTTCTGTCCCTGTCCCAATAAGGCTTTGGCAAGTTGTTGAGTGATGGTACTTCCACCGCCGCCACGTCCTAAAGAAAGCACTGCTCTCATGGTGCCCCTGATGTCGATGCCGGAGTGTTTGTAAAAACGAATATCTTCTGTTGCTACAAGCGCATTGATCACATTGGGTGAAATGTCACTGTAGTTTACATTACTTCGGTTTCCATTCTCACGGTAATATTTCCCCATTAAGGTACCATCCACTGCATATACTTCTGAAGTTTGCAGCAGGCTAGGATTTTCCAGTTCTTTCATCGACGGCATCTTTCCAAAAACACCAATTGCAGCGAGCACAAAAATCAGGATGACGAAACCGACAAAACCAAGGAAGATCCTCCAGAAAATTCGAACGGAACGTTTCATATGTTGGTAGTTAGTAAACGATTTTTTAGGATGCGATTTTTTGAAAACTTGTTTTTCCGGATATAGTAGAGACGCGATGCATCGCGTCTCTACTATTATCCTAAGTCAATCTAAATTATACATTAACCAATCTTCCACAGAATTCGCAGTATTAATATTTTCTCAAAAACTTACCCGCAATCAAATCAGAATTTTCCGGGCAAATTTTGATCCAAGAAACGTTTGTATGCAGCTATATCCGGGTTGGTTTTCAACACCTCCAGGTTTGAATCTGAAATAACAGAGAAAGAGTATTTATCAGCGGTTAGCCAGGGAATGATTTGCGAACCCGCAACTTTTTTGAGCTGTAATGCAAAGTCACCGGCACCCAACAAGTTGCTAAATGGTTTTATGATTAACAACTTCGTTGTTGCATCAAGATTCAATGTGCTAACGTTCACGCCTCTCCCGCGACAATACCTGTCAAATGCATTTTTCGCTTCGTTTGCATATACACCATCTACTTTATTTAAAATAACCAGCGCTGAGTGAGGTTCATTTGTATCGAAAGTAAATCCGGATACTGCAGGTTTTTTTGCAATGGAATCAAGTTTTACAGGTGGTGCTATTTTGGTCAGATCAACTTTGGGTTGCTCTGCTTTTTTCGCAGCTGCCGTATCCACTTTCAAAATCGATTGCTTCATGGTAGTCGTATCAATCGGCTTTTGGAATTCCGGCTTGTGTTCTTCAACGACCAGGTTAGTTAGCTCTTCTTCAATTTTGCTTCTGTTTCGAAGCACATTGATCATTGTTTTTGCTTTTTCAGCAAGCGGATGCCTGGGATAAAGAACTGTAATAGTTCTCAACGAAGTGATAGCTGTTGAATCCTGTCTTTGTTTGATATAGTACACTGCTTCGATGTAAAGCAATTGCGGTGTCCAATAATTAGCACCGTACATACTGTCTGCTACTTTCTTTTCAGCCAACGCCTGGTCAAAACTTCCTTCGAGGAAAAGATTATAAATTTTTTCATAAGCAATAGTGGCGTTGTCTGTCTTGTCAACATTAATGCCACTGGCCATCTTGTTGTATTTACTGTTTGGATATTTTGACGAGAGTTGCGATTTTAATTGAGCTGCTTTTGCAGTCTCCCCATTCCTGTTGTAGCAGTAATAAAGTCTGAATACCACTTCATCCATTTTATTGTAACCGGCAAACCGCGTGGTGAGTTGCTCATACATCCTGATCATGGCTGCGCAATCGTCAAGTTCATTTAAAAACAATTTGCCGAGTTCGTACAAGGCATCCTGGATGGAATCGTTTGAAATTGCCATTTTCTCGGGCGTCAATGGAATATGACTGTATAATGCATCGAAACTCAGCTCTTCATTTTGACCAGTTCCCAACGCATTTTTAACAACCGATGAATCCTGGTTGCTGAGTAATTTTCCATTTTGCCTGACTTGTCCGGCCACCGCACTCATTCTTCTCCAATTGTCAACATTTGGGCGATTGCCCCAACGTGTTTTGAAATCTGCAAATCCCCGTTGACGAACGGCCGGATTATAAAAATACCATTCGCCTTTTATTGCTTGCGTTTGTGTAAAAAGAT
>JGI24806J26614_1000410_pt1 | contig 12875 bp, 10 predicted proteins | sample Kansoi200umMDA_FD_26614 | JGI IMG/M metagenome (IMG submission 26614)
AGATTGGTTGAATGAATGGCAACAATACACCAACACCAGTTACAAAGACCAGGTTCTCTTCGATCCTTACGCTTCTTCACTGGATCATAAAATTATGACCGACGGATGGTTTACACCTATGATGCCAGATCTTAACCAGCGTAATCCTTATGTAGCCAAATACCTGGTACAGCACGCCATCTGGACCACGGAGAATTTTGGAATTGATGGCTGGAGAATAGACACCTATGCATACAACGATCTTGATTTTATGAATGCATGCAACAAGGATCGAAGAGAACCTGGTCTTTGTAACTGGTGTTGGTGTATTGTTGCCATTCATTCAACCAATCTTTCATCGGTTTATCCGCAACCGTGAAGTGATGAATACCAACATGATTATAGACCGCATCCTGCACCACCTTCATCTTGCGGGCATGAAGTGCATCGATCATTTCATGATAGGCTCTTTCGCCGCCTAACCTGGGCTCGATCTGGTAATGATTAGTAAAAGCATATCCATGAAATGATTCGCGGACCATGTCGTTAATAATAACAGGATTCAGCCAAAGGGCAGTAACGCCAAGTTCTTGCAGGTAATCCAGGTGTTTAGTGATGCCCTGTATGTCGCCACCATGGCGGCCCTTAAGCGAATCGCGACTGTTTACGATCTCGCGCATGTTATCCATCTTATCATTTCCCGGATCACCATTTGCAAAACGGTCGGGCATGACCAGGTAAATAAGATCGGATGAATTAACGGGATTGATCTTTGTCTTCCTGGCCTTCAGTTCGAAATCAATATCGAATGGCCAGTTCTCCCGGAGTACTTTTATTTTGATCTTTCCTGGCTTTGCCGTGGCGGAGATATTCAGATCAACAAAAAGATAATTCCGGCTTTCAACTTTGTGAACCTTCGTCACTTTTACACCCGGATAATTTATTGATATGCCGCCTTTAGCATTCGCTATGGCACCACCATAAAGCATGAGCTGAATGTTGGAATATTTCATGCCCGTCCACCAGTTCGCAGGGTAACAATGATAGGCATTATCCTGCGCCATTGCATTACAAAAAAATAATAATGCAACAACCAGTTGTATAATTTTCTTCATGATAAACATTTTTACTACCCAACAATTAACTGTCAATTGTCAACTGTCAATTGTCAATTGTCAATTGAACTGTCAAACTACTCCCGATGAATCCAATGGCACTCGAAGCAAATTTTCATCTTTCTTTTCCTTAACGAAAAAGAAACAGATAAGAGCGGCAATGATCATCAACACTCCACCTAACTGTACGGCGAGCAGCATATTATTATTCAGTACATTTTCCATGATCCATTTAAAACCAAGGGATGCGATGATTTCGGGAAGTACAATAAAGAAATTAAAGATGCCCATGTATATCCCGATCTTTGACGGTGGTATTGCACTACCGATCATGGCATATGGCATGGATAAAATACTGGCCCAGGCAATGCCTACACCGGTCATGCATGCGTAAAGCATATATTTATCTGTAACAAACGCAACACTGATCAGACCTGCAGCGCCAGCCAGCAGGCACAAACTATGCGTTGTTTTCCTTCCCAACTTATCGGCAATAAAAGGCAGGATAAATGCAAATAGAAATGTGATTACGTTATAGAAGGCAAGTGTTAGACCTGCGAAATCCTTTCCGTCGCCGAAAGCTTTGTCGGTTTCACTGGTTGCACCAAAAACATGATAGGCAACCGAAAGCGAGTAGTAAAACCACATGAGGAACAGACCAGGCCAGGTGAAAAATTGAACCAGGGAAATGATCCTCATTCTTGCCGGCATATTTCGTATGGCAGAAAAAATTTCACGTATAGCAGCATATATCCCTGAGGATGCGCCAGCTTTTTCTTTTTTCGATTCTTCATTATTCACCGGTGGATATTCTTTAGACGTAAAAACAGTATACAGCACTGCGGCAAAAAAGAAGAACGCGCCAAGGTAAAATGAGACTTTCACATTATCCGCAATGATTCCTTCGGCAGCCGTGTTCGCCATATCAAACCAGTTATTGAGAACCCATGGCAAGGCCGAGGCAACACTGCCACCAAGCCCGATCATCAGGCTTTGCATGATGAATCCGCGATTCAATTGACGATCCGGCAGTTTATCCGCAACAAAAGCCCTGAAAGGTTCCATGGCTACATTGCCAAATACATCGAGCACCCAAAGGAGGCCCGCCGCCATCCAGAGTTCACTGCTATGCGGCATGAAGATCAATGCGATTGAACTTAGTATCGCTCCAACCATGAAATATGGCCTACGCCTTCCCCATCTTGGATGCCAGGTCCGGTCACTTAAATATCCAACGATGGGTTGAACCAACAAACCTGTTAGTGGTGCCGCAAGAAATAAAAAGGGTATCCGTGATTCTTCAGCACCTAATATTTTGTAGATCGGGCCCATGTTTGCCCGCTGCAGATCCCAGCCAAACTGTATCCCAAAGAAACCAACGCTCATATTGAAAATTTGCCAAAAGCCTAATGGAGGCTTAGCAACTAATGGCGGATGCGGAGTTACATCAGCTACACTTTGTTTCGTCATAGCAATCGTTTTGTATAATGAAGATCAGCTTCTTCTTATATTGTGTACAAAATACACGAAAAAATTGAATTTTGGATTTTGGATTTGGTGATTTTGAATACAAGAATGCCAGGATGCATAAATCCTGGCATTCTTGTATTCAAAAACTCAGAAAATCAAAATAGGTTGCAGGCTAAGCCTGAAGTCTTTATTCCAAAATCACCAAATCCAAAATGGATCAGCCTATTGTAAATCCATCCGGTACAATTGCGCCTTTCTTTATCACCACTATTCCGTCTTTAACAGTATAAAGTGAATGATCAAAATCGGCAAGTTCCGGTCCGCCTTTGATGGTAACGTCGTTGCCTATGCGACAATCTTTATCGATAATAGCATGGCTGATCGTGCAGCGGTCGCCAATACCGAGTCGTGGCATGCCGCGGTTGGATGAATGTGCCAGTTCAGAGAGAGTTTCATAGTAATCACAACCCATCAGGTAACTCTGCGAGATCGTTGTTTCTGCTCCTATTCTTGTCCTGATCCCGATTACGCTACTTTCGATGTGTTTTGCATGAATGATACAACCATCGGCTATGATCGACTTATCGATCTTGCTGCCACTGATCTTCGCAGGCGGAAGCATGCGCGCACGGCTGAACACGGTTTTGGAACTGTCAAACAAATTGAATGGAGGTATTTCCATCGTCAAAGCGATGTTGGCTTCAAAGAAGGAATAGATGTTTCCAATATCTGTCCAGTAACCATCATATTGGTGACTGGCAACGGTATACTTTCCAATAGATTTTGGGATGATCTCTTTACCAAAATCCGTAGCATCTTTGTGCTCATCGCGAAGCATAGAGATCAGTAATTCTTTTTTGAAAATATAGATACCCATTGATGCCAGGTAATTTCTACCCATGCCCTGCATTTCGCTCCCTGTATCGCTCACCCACTCCGGCAATAATTGCTTTGCAGGTTTTTCGATAAAGGAAGTGATCATATTTTTCTCATCCGACTTCAATATACCAAACTCAGGCGCTTCCCTTTCGGTTACCGGGATGGTGGCAATAGTAATGTCAGCATTTTGCGAAATATGACTCTCAAACATCTCCGCGAAGTCCATCTGGTAAAGCTGGTCACCGGATAGTATGAGCGCATGATCGAAATCATATTTTTCGAAATGCCTTGTTCCCTGCCTCACCGCATCGGCTGTACCCTGGAACCAGTGCGGGCTATCCGGAGTTTGCTCCGCTGCCAGAATATCCACAAAGCCCGTACTGAAGGCACTGAACTGGTAAGTGTTCTTGATATGTTTATTCAGCGAAGCTGAATTAAACTGCGTGAGTACAAGGATGCGGTTAATTGTGGAATTAATACAGTTGGAAATTGGTATGTCAACCAACCTGTATTTCCCAGCAATGGGTACAGCAGGTTTACTTCGTGAAGATGTGAGGGGATACAACCTGGAACCTGCGCCACCACCAAGTATTACTGCGATTACTGCTTTGTTGATCGATTTGCCTGCCATAAAACGATTTTTGATTTTTAGATTTGATTTTTTGATTACCTGCAATTTATTGACCTATGTTACAACATCAATTTTTTTTTAAATAGATTCATACACCGCAATATAAGTACCTGCGCTTTTTTCCCAACTATTATCTACCTGCATCATTGTTTTACGCACTTCCTCCAGTTTTTCGGCATCTGCAAAAAGCCCCACCGCCCTGTGTATTGAATACGTTATATCCCAAACGGAAGCATGGTTAAACCTGATGCCATATCCACCTTCATCACCAAAATCGATTACAGTATCTTTTAAGCCACCTGTGCTTCTTACCATTGGTACGGTGCCATATTTCATGGCGTACATTTGATTTAGCCCGCATGGCTCTACCCTGCTTGGCATCAGCAGGAAATCCGCGCCGGCATACATCTGGTGGCTTAGCTTTTCATTGTACCCGATCTGTGAGTTATAATAACCTACAAAATCATTACGCATATTTTCAAGCTGTGATTCCACTCCGGGATCGCCGCTGCCCAAAACAAGGAAGTTCATCTTTTCGTCTATGTGTACCAGTGAGTCCCGGATAGCAAATGGTAAAATGTCGGCAGCTTTTTCTCCCACAAGCCTTCCAATGAAGACGATCAGTGGTTTTGTAATATCCAGCCTGAAATTATCACAGAGGATCTTTTTATTTGCAAGCTTGCCTTCCGAAACATCCTCCAGGCTGAATTGTGTATCGATATAAGTATCTGTTGACGGATCCCAGACCTGTTCGTCAATGCCATTTAAAATTCCTACACATTTTCCTTTCTCATATTCAAACAAAGCTTCAATCCCATTTGCATTGTATTTCAATTCGTCCATGTAGCTCGGACTGACGGTTGTAACCTTTGCTGCGCAACGAACACCGCATGCAAGTGGATTGATGGTATTACTCCAGTCCAGTAATCCCCATTTGTAACTATCCCATGCAGGAATGTAGGTAGATAAATTCCAGCCCATCCAACCCTGGTATTGTGCATTGTGAATTGTAAGAACTGTAGGCACTGAACCAAGATGCTGGTAAGCATAGCAATTTTGCATCATGAAGGGAATAAGTGCCGTGTGATGATCATGCACATGGATCACATCGGGTTTGTGATTCCATTTACTGATCCAGTCCACCACAGCGATCTGGAAAGCGGTGAACCTTTCCGTATCATCATCATAACCGTAAACCTTTTCGCGGTCGAGCATTCCGTAGATATCCACGAGGTAAAGATCGAATCCAAGTTTATTCGTCTGTTCCCGGATTATCGTGTAATCATACCAGTTGTGAGCCATTCCAAATGAACCCTTATGCACCACTTCAAACTGGTTCTCAAAGAGAAACTTGGTGCGATGCATGGGCAGTACAACTTTTGCAATATGCCCAAGCTGGTTCTGGTATTTTGGCAGAGCTCCCACCACATCTCCAAGGCCCCCGGCTTTTGCCACGGGGTAACATTCAGCACTTACGTGAATTATTTCCATGCGTCGAATTAGGTCTTATGCATCATCAAATTAAGAAGGTTTTGCTTAGTAACAAATTATAAATCAAAATTCTTCAGGTAGAAAAATTCTTTTACTTTCATTTTCTAAACTCTGTATTATGCCCTTGCCGCAAAAAGACCTGATTACACCTTTACCCGAAACCGTTTTAAAAGAAACAAATTATGGTGCATTAAGCACTCTGGTTACTGTATTTTTCTTCTGGGGATTCATTGCTGCCGGCAATAGTGTCTTTATCCCTTTCTGTAAACATTATTTTAAGCTCGACCAATTCCAGAGCCAGCTGATCGACTTTGCTTTTTACATTGCCTACTATTTCGGTGCACTCTTTTTATTCGCTTACGGCTCATTTGGGGGAAAGGACCTGGTAGCTAAATGGGGATACAAAAGAAGTATCGTATATGGCTTACTCTTTTCCGCCCTGGGTGCCTCAGCTATGATCATGGCTGTGAAAGGAAATACTTTCGAAGGAATGCTGGTTGGACTGTTTATCGTGGCTCTTGGATTTTCCCTGCAACAAACGGCAGCTCAGCCCTTCGCTATTTCCCTGGGAGATCCCGCTACAGGTACCGGGCGCGTAAACCTTGGTGGTGGGGTAAATTCCTTCGGTACTGCGATTGGGCCTATAGTCGTGGCCTTCTGCCTTTTTGGAACTACAGCCGCAATTACAGATGAGAAAATTGCAGCATTAAGTCTGGATAAAGTCATCATCCTTTATGCAGCCGTGGGGGCTTTATTCATCGGGGCAGCTGCATTATTTTATTTCTCCAAAAAAGTTCCTGCAGGTATTTCGGAAGAGAAAACCGAGAAAGCAAACAAAGCACTCTATTCCCTGCTCATCATAACTGGTCTGCTGATCATCATGTTTGTCCCTGTTTTTAATAGTTATAAACTGGATCTCAGCAATGCTACTCCCGAAGAACTTCATGACCTGGAAACATATCGCATGAAATGGCTGTTTGGTGCTCTGGCAGTGGTTGTTGTTGGACTATTTGTCTCCAATCTTAGTGCAAGAAAGAATTCCGCAGGATGGGGCGCTATGCAATACCCGCAGCTGGTATTAGGAATGCTTGCCATATTTGTTTATGTAGGAGTTGAAGTTACTATCGGAAGTAATTTGAGTGAATTGCTGAAGCAAAAAGATTTTGGCAGCTATTCATCCTCTGAAGCGGCACCGTTTATTTCGATGTATTGGGGAAGCCTGATGATCGGCAGATGGGCCGGAGCAATCTCTGTATTCAAACTAAGTAAAAACACCAGGACTATCCTGCAGTTCATTGTTCCACTGGTCGCATTTGGAATAGTTATAGCCGTGAATGCCATCGTTAAATACGACATAACACCATTATATTATTACGTGATCTGTGTAGTGATACAAATTGTTGCATTCTATCTCAGCGAAAATAAGCCTGCAAGAACTTTACTCATCTTTAGTTTACTTGGAGTGACGGCTATGCTGGTCGGTTTATTCACTACAGGACAGATAGCCATTTATGCGTTTCTCAGCGGTGGCTTATTCTGCTCTATCATGTGGCCGTGTATCTTTAATCTATCGATTGCAGGTTTGGGAAAATACACCACACAGGGTTCAGCCTTTCTCATCATGATGATCCTCGGTGGTGGTATCATTCCGCCGATACAGGGTAAGATCGCCGATTACGTGCAATCCAAATCGACCATTGCTGGCGTGGGTATTCACCAGTCATACTGGGTTGCAGTGATCTGCTTTTTATACCTTGCTTTATTCGCCTTCATTGTAAAAAAGATTTTACAAAAACAGGGACATGATTACGATAGCCATGTAGTCTCCCACTAATGTTGTTCATGTTTTTCATGTAATAAAAAATGAAACCTGTAAAATCAACAACCCAATATGCCATTGGCATCGACATTGGCGGAACCAATACCGTTTTTGGTATTGTAGATCATCGTGGAGATATTGCTTATCGCGGCGCCATCTCGTCGAGGAAACATGAGAAGGTTGAATTATTTATTGATGAATTATTCGAAGCGCTTCAGCCTGCTATTGAACAGGTGGGAGGAATAAGCCATATAAAGGGGATCGGAATTGGCGCTCCCAATGGTAATTATTACACCGGCACTATTGAATATGCTCCCAACTTAATTTGGAAAGGGGTCATTCCTCTTGCTGAAATGATCAGCAAAAAATTTTCCTTGCCTGCAGCACTTACAAATGATGCCAATGCAGCGGCAGTTGGTGAGATGATGTATGGCGCAGCACGGGGCATGAAGGATTTCATCATGATCACGCTGGGTACGGGTGTGGGCAGTGGAATTGTCGCCAATGGGCAGCTGATCCTGGGCCACGATGGGTTTGCCGGCGAACTTGGACATACGATCATTGTGCCCGGTGGCAGGTTGCATGAAGGTACTGGCATGCGTGGCTCTGTGGAGGTTTATGCTTCGGCCACAGGGCTAACCAAAACGGCTATTGAATTATTAGAAGAGAAAAAGGACCTGGATAGCCTGATGAGAAAATATCCGAATGAAGAGTTGAACAGCCGCATTGTATATGAATGCGCCATGCAGGGCGATGCCCTGGCAAAAGATGTTTATGATTTTACGGGCAAAATATTAGGCCAGGCACTGGCTAATTTCGTTATGTTCTCTTCACCCGAAGCCATAATTCTTTTTGGCGGAATGACCAAAGCAGGTAACCTTATCCTGAAACCAACAAAGGAACATATGGAAAAAAATCTTCTTCCTATTTTTCAAAATAAAGTCAAGCTAATATTTAGTGAGCTGAAAGAATCGGATGCAGCCATCCTGGGTGCGAGTGCGCTTGTGTGGGAGATAAAATAGTGTAGATAAATTAGAAAGAGCTTGCCAAACGACAAGCTCTTTAAAGTAAGGCAGAGTAAGATAGAACATAATAAATCGTACCCAATAAAACCCTGAAAACCTATTCTATAAAAATTTATTTTAATCTTAGTACCGGCCTTAACCTGTAAGTACCATTAACTTCTTTGACGATAGATTGCGCTGCATCGAAATCGATCGTGAGCGAATCAAAAGCGGATGTTATCGACCTGCTTATCTTGATCTTTAAGCCACTTTCATCCTGGCTGGAAAGTTTTAACGGATAAGTTACACCATTATCAACCACTGTATTATTTGGACCGAGAATGAACCTCACTTCCTGTACGGTACCCGTTGGTATCACCCCTGTTGCAAGCGTGGTATCCACCCCATTTTGAAAATTAAGTAAGTTGTAAACCTTTGCATTTGTCCCAAGATTTACCCAGCCGGAAGAATCACCGCGAAGATTAACTCTCACTGACTGTATATCCACATTGATTTCTGTATAAGCTGCAGGAGCATCAGTTAACTTCACTACTAAGGTTGAACTATCTGGACCACTGCTGTCTTTGCTACAAGAGAAGAACATAACCGCGCTGAGAAAGCATGCCACCAGGGCAAGCGATACTTTAAATTTTGTCATAGGAATTTGTTATTCTTACTCTTAACATTCGAAAAATCATGCCAGCAGAATGCTAAAAATAATTAATGACTTAATCAGTTATTAATTGTCCTTATTCGTAATTGGATCTTTGATGTTTCAACACCGTTTTCTGTCTGCCTGGCTCACTAAGCCTTAACACGCAGAGCTAAACAGAGGCGGAGAGGTACAGGGAGAATACAAACAAAAGGGCTTTCCCTATAACTCTCCGTCTCTGTCTGGAACTGCGTGAAATGTCTGCGAAGCGAAGTGAGCTGGCCTTACGACGCTAAGTGCTGCAAAAAAAACAAAGCTGTCCTTACGAACAGCTTTGAATGAGGGGATTGGCTCATAGTTATAAGACCTTAAAACAGGATTGGTCCGTACGAACATAACTGCCAGTCATAGATATACAAAATATTGACTTGCCAGAATTGCCTGGATAACGTTTGTAACGAACCGGTAGTAAGGTTAATTAAATGTGTGTCGTGAGGGAGGTAGATCGAAATAATCCAATATAGTATTAGAAAAAATCATGCCACCAGATCGATTTTGGATTTTGGATTTGGAGATTTTGGATTTTTTAACGTGAGCTTCGCTCACCAAATCCTTTCACTGCAGAGCTAAACAGAGGTGGAGAGCTCTGCAGAGAGAGTCTTTTTATAATATTCTCTCTGCAGCTCTCCGCCTCTGTCTGGCTCTGCGTGATCTGTTCTTGCGAAGCAGAGCGAGCCTCTTGCTTTCATTTAAACGCAATCATAAAAATCCCAGGAACGGGTCTTTGACCTTCTTTATCCGAAGGCTTTATAGTTTCTTTTCCATTTATCAGCATACAACTGCTCCCACCACCATCCAGGTTAAGTGCTTCCACACAACCGAGTTCCAGCATAAGCTGTGCTTCCTGTTCCAGGCTGGCGCCTTCCGCAATCCCGGTCATTCTTCCCTGTATCACCATGATGATCAGGCGGCCATCACTCGTATAACCCATTAAAGTTCGCGGGTGTTTATCCAGGATTGCCTTTCCCGCGAATCTTCGTTCATCATCATTTGAAATAAAAACTTTTCCATTCTGCAGAAGTACAGGGCCGCCACCTATCGCGGTTTTCATTTTCCATTTTTTCAATGAAAATTCCTTTCGTGCTTTGCTATGACCAATGAAACGATTACTATCCTTTACCGGTTTAACAGGAATCTGGGAAACATAAGCTCTCGTTTTTGTAGAATCGGTAAAGGTCCATGCCACATCGGCTTCCCGGTTATTCTTTATACCGATGGCTGAAGGAAAACTATGGATGAAAGTTGTGAGAGAATCTTTGCCACGCGGTCTTGCCGAAGCATTATTGAAGCCGACTAACTTTCCGTTGCGTATAACGAGATTCAGGTTCTTATTTGTCTCAAAGGAGAAAAATGTTCCGTTGACTACAAGTAACGGCGCATTATTTTTTTGATAAAACCCGGACGGTGTTAGTCTTCTCCCCATGGTAGTATCAGTAACGAATTCCAGGGATCGGTCTTTTAATGAAGCTTCCGCATAATAAGCGATAAACGGCTTTCCGTCAAGCGGTTGATCTGACCTGTAAATATGAAAGGAAGATGGTAATGGCTGGTAAAGCGAATCTACGATTATCCATACACGTTGGGCGGATGCGAAACCCGGGATAAGAAAAAAAAGATGAAGGATGAGTGATGAATGATGAATGATAAAAACTCTTAATTTCTTCATCTTTATCATTTTCCCTTCATCTCTCATCATTCATAATTAATCATTTGCCATTTCCTCCATCCACTTATTTCTCCCCCATCCTTCCACAACATGTTTATCAGAGTGATATGAAGAACGTACGAGTGGCCCGCTTTCTACGTAATCAAATCCAAGTTCGTAACCTATCTGCCGGAATTCCTTGAATTCATCCGGATGTACAAAGCGCTGAACCTCTAAATGTTTTTTACTTGGCTGAAGATATTGCCCTATGGTAACGACGTCTACTTTGTTAGCACGAAGATCATGTAATGTTTGAATCACTTCTTCTTTGGCCTCACCAAGTCCCAGCATGATACCGCTCTTGGTTCTCATACCACCTTCTTTCAGGATTCGCAAAGTTTCCATACTCCTCCAGTATCTCGCCTGTATGCGAACCTGCCGGGTCAGTCTTTCTACGGTTTCAATATTATGGCTAACCACTTCCGGCGCTGCATCGATCACGCGTTGAATATTTTCTTTTTCTGCTTTAAAATCCGGAATGAGTGTTTCAAGTGTGGTTGTGGGGTTCAGGGCCTTCACCGCTTTTATAGTATTGTACCAGATGATGGATCCGCCATCTTTTAATTCATCACGATCTACGGAGGTGATCACCGCATGCTTCACTTTCATCAGGTGAATAGCTTCAGCCACGCGCTGAGGTTCATCCCAATCAACAGGTAATGGACGACCGGTAGCCACAGCACAAAAACCACAGCTTCTTGTACAAATGTTACCCAGGATCATAAAGGTGGCTGTTCCTTCTCCCCAGCACTCTCCCATATTCGGACAGTTTCCACTCTCACATATCGTATGCAGCTTATGCGTATCCACAAGCCCGCGCACATGGCGGTATTCCTCACCGATTGGCAATTTAACCCTCAGCCAATCCGGCTTCTTCACTTTATTTTCTGTAATTACTTGCATTTAAACTATTGAACTATTGAACTATTGAACTATTGAACTATTGAACATTTGAACCTTCTACCTCCTCCTTCCAAACATAATCGCCACATATCCTCCAAAGAAAAACTGCCTGTGTTTTGTAAACACCATGATGGGAATTTTTTTAGAATAGAACTCAACATGCATACCCACCTCGATAGCTGACACAAGTTCATTATAACTTCCATAATCGAACCTGAGCCCTGTTTTTGCGTAAGCGCCAGGTTGTACAGTTAGATCATTCCAGCCTTTGCTAAAACCAGGGCCAGAGCTGATGTTACTTACTTCAAGGAATTTAGTGCTGTCGGGAGAATCATATTTCACAAAACGTGGTGTACCTGCAGTAGCATCAATCTCTACATAATAAGGCCTGATCAAACCAAGTGATAAACCACCACCGATGTTGCCGGTTACACTAACACCGTTCTTGTTCGATTTGTTTCCAATAACAATTTGTTGCTGTATTCCCAGCTTTACAGGATAAAAGAAATTTTGCTTGGCGTAAATAAACGGATTACTGATATTCCCGTTTGTGATGTTGCTTCCTTTCTCTTCCCGCGGATCCTTTCTTTCTGAAAGCTCAAGCTGAAAAAGGAGCGCTTTTTTCACGGATTTAGCGCGACCGATCTCAAGGAAAATACCGTAACCATCATTTGTAAGTTTACCTCCGTAAATGGTATGCCTGCGATATGCGATCACTCCCTCCTCCTCCTGCCTGATCAAAGCATTTATTTTTTTCCGGTTCTCTTCCCGCTTTTCTTTTTTGGATTTTTGGGCCACAGAAGGTAAGACAATAACAAGGGTAAGGAAAACAAAAATTAGTTTTCTCATGAATAATATTTGAGGTTTACTTCGTGTAAATTTATGGCAAATATACATAAATGACTGCCTCAATTGTTTACGAAGGAAAGCTGCGTTGCAGCGCACAACATCTCCAAAGCGGAACTGTAATTGAAACGGATGCACCTACAGATAACCGTGGTAAAGGCGAAAGGTTCAGCCCGACCGATACGGTTTGCGTAGCTCTCGCTGAGCATGTGACATGCATCATAACCACGATGGCAATAAAGACTGGAGACATGGGAATTGAACTGGAAGGAACGCGCATGAAAGTGACGAAGCACATGCTCAGCGAGCCAAGAAGAATAG
>JGI24806J26614_1000411_pt1 | contig 12867 bp, 12 predicted proteins | sample Kansoi200umMDA_FD_26614 | JGI IMG/M metagenome (IMG submission 26614)
TGAACCGCTGAGTCCCGAAAAATCCCCGCCCGTAGCAATGCCAAAATTCTTTATCACGAAATGTATTTTTGACCCTTTATCAGACGCGGCATAGTTTTGAGAAAATCCAGTGAGCGAAAGTGTGAGAAATAAAAACCCAATGAATAGCCTTTTCATAATTCTTTTGTCCATTTAACTTACAAGAACGTTTTTTGCTTTTCAATGGTTGCTTTTTGAAAATCATCTTATGGCTTTTTTTAGTTTAAAATGGAAAGAGTGCAATAAATTCTATATTTCTTAACTTTTTCTGATTGATGGATTAATCAAACTTCTCAAGCATTTTGAAATGGCGTTTCGCTTCTTTGAGAAATTTTCGACCCCTTCCGAAAGGCCAGTAGGGGGTCCCGTTTTCATGATTGTGCCTGCTTATCTGGTACAGGACTTTCCAATGTCTTAGGATTTCACGATATGCCTTTGCAAGGTTCATGTTTGCATCATAAATATGATTAGGCTCAGCGCCACAGCCGTTAAATTCAAGAATCGAATAATTCTTTCCCTGTTTATTGTTGTGGCTCTTGCCTTTTCCAGTTTTTATGCCGCTCTTCATCCTAAATCGGGAAGAAATATTTTTCTGGATAGCCCTTTGCCACGGTTTGTACTTGGCGCCACGATGTGTGCTGTAAACCCGGTACAGATTCCTTTTTGGTTTGGATGGAGCACCGTATTATTCACAAAAAAAGTTTTGCTTCCCCAAAACAGCCATTATAATTCATACATTTTTGGCATCGGTATTGGAACGTTTATTGGCAATTGTGTTTTTATTTTCGGCGGACAGCTGGTGGCACAAAAATTAAATACAAACCAGCACATTCTGAACTGGGTAATCGGGGGAATATTTGCCCTCACGGCACTCATTCAAATCTGGAGATTAATATACAGGAAAAAAGATCTCTCTCATAAACTCGAACACCCTGAGGAAATCACCCACGGTCTTGAAGATAAAATCATACACGCAAAAAAATAACAGGCATACATTAGGTATGCCTTACCGAACGTGTTAATACTATCAATATGAGTAACTCCTCGCAACTTAATCGCTCGCTTGGCCTAACCATGGTAATCGTGGTTGTAATTGGTAATATAATCGGTTCCGGTGTTTATAAAAAAGTGGCACCCATGGCCGCCGAGCTTCATTCTTCCGGATGGGTATTAATCTCCTGGGTTTTGGCAGGTGTCATTACTTTATTCGGCGCACTGAGCAATGCCGAAATAGCGGGCATGCTGGCGGACACAGGTGGTGAATATGTTTATTATAAAAAAATTTACAATCGCTTCTTTGCTTTTATTTATGGATGGTCACTCTTTGCGGTGATACAAACGGCTGCTATCTCAGCGCTGGCTTATGTGTTTTCACAATCGCTGAATAGTATTGTACATCTTCCCCAAGTATTTCCGTCGTTGCAGGATTTCAGTATTGGGGGAGTCTTCAAACCTTTCGCAGAGTTTAATGTAAAACTCACGGCCATTGTTCTTATTTTATTACTCACCTTATTAAACAGCAAAGGAATAAAATTCGGAGCTGGATTCAGCACAGCAATTTTGTTATTGGTTTTTGCAGGAATACTTACCATAATAATTTTTGGGTTTACTAGCAATCATGCGCATATCGGCAATGCTTTCCAATTAAAGACAACGAATAATCCTTCCGTTACGTTTAGCGCTGTATTTACCGCCATGCTCGCGGCATTTTGGGCTTACAACGGTTGGGCCGCTGTGGGTTATATTGGTGGAGAGGTAAAAAACCCACATCGCAACATTCCTTTGGGCATTGCAATCGGTGTTTTTATTATAATAACAACTTATTTGCTGGTTAATACGGCATATTTATCGCTTCTTCCCGTTACCAAGCTGGAAGATATTTATCAGTCACAAAATAGTATTGCAGCTATTGAAGCGGTAAAAGTTTTCTGGGGTCTACATGGAGGTCTATTTATTTCAGTGTTGATCGCTACCACAACATTAGGTTGCACCCATGCTACTATTCTCTCAAGTTGCCGCACCTATTTTGCAATGGCAAGAGAAGGACTATTTTTTCCAAGTGTGAGCAACCTGAATAAAGCCCAGGCCCCTTCTAATTCTTTATGGTTTCAAGGTGTGTGGGCTTGCATTTTGGTACTATCTGGAACTTTTGATCAGTTAACCGACATGATTATTTTTGCCGTGTTCATTTATTATGGTGCTACGGCGTTAGGAGTATTTATTCTGAGAAGAAAAATGCCCGATGCACCGCGACCTTATAAAGTTTGGGGTTACCCGATAGTGCCGGCAATTTTTATTCTTTTCTGCATAGCTCTCTTTGTAAATACTATTATCACCCGTCCCAGAGAAGCTGCAATTGGGTTAATATTAATGGCTACCGGCTTGCCACTGTGGTGGTGGTTTAATAAAAGAAAGAAGCTAGGATAAAGGGATTGATGGACTGTCAGGATATTTTGGAAGTCTTCACTTTTTAAACTGAGTTTGTTGAGCCAAGAATTTATAATAGATTCTCCTTATTGTATCCTGGAATCGTTTCCTAGTTCTTCAGCCCATTTATCCCTTTCGTCGGGACTAAACTTCCAGGGAGCAAAATTATTCTCAACATTGCTGAACATGGCATTCCACTCTTGAGGAGCATTGCTGTCTTCCATGATAAGCGAACGGCGCAATTCTAAAATGATTTCCAGTGGAGATATCGATACGGGGCATTCTTCTACACAAGCATTACATGCGGTGCAAGCCCGTAATTCCTCGACGGTGATATAATTAAAAAGATTTTTCCCATCGTCTTTGTACGCCCCATTCAAATCTATGTTTCTTCCTATTTCTTCCATCCTGTCCCTCGTGTCCATCATAATTTTTCGCGGTGACAAGAGCTTGCCGGTAATGTTTGCCGGACAGGCGGCAGTACATCTTCCACATTCAGTACAACTGTAGGCATCGAGTAAATTCCTCCAACTCAAATCAAAGACATCTTTGGCTCCGAACCCGATAGCTATCGGGTTAGCGGGAGGTGTGGCATCTCCCGGGATTGTTTCAGGTTGCATTGCATACAACACTTCCCTTTGCACGGCTGGCATGTTTTTCATTTCACCTTTTGGTTCCAGTCTTGTATAGTATGCATTTGGAAATGCGAGTAGTATATGAAGATGTTTCGAATAAGGTAGATAATTAAGAAACGCAAAGATGCCGGTAATATGCAGCCACCACGCTGTTCTTTCAATTCCCATTAACGTGGACGAACTTGCATGCCGAAAATAAGGCGCAAAAATTCCTGAGAAGAGAAAATTCCCCACATTTGAATAATGTTCATTACCGCGGAGTTGCAGCGCTCTGTCAGTTGTGTTCATTGTGAGAAAAAAACTCATCAGCAAGATTTCTGTGATCAGGATATAATTTGCATCGCTTCGTGGCCATCCGTCGAGATCATGACTGCGGAAGCGTTTTAGTTTTAAAATGTTTCTTCGAATCAAAAAAATCACACACGCCAAAAGAACAAGAACAGCCAATATCTCAAACCCATCAATTAAAAAAGTATAGGAACCACCCAGGGCATTGGCAAACAGTCGATGTTTTCCCAAACCTCCATCGAGCACTATTTCCAACACCTCAATGTTAATAATGATAAAACCTGCATAAATAAAAAAATGCATTACTGCTACCAGCGGATTGCGAAACATTTTCTTTTGACCGAACGCTAATAGCGCTACGTTTTTCCAGCGTTGAGAAGGCTGATTGCTATAATCTTCATCATGACCCAGCAAAATATTTCTCCTGATCTTTTTTATATTCTTTGTAAAAAGCCAGATTGAGAATAAAGCGAGAGCGATAAACAAAATTTGCTGCACCGTTTGCATAAGGCTAAGATAAGCTAAGAGGATAAAACAGAAAAAGAGGCTTAAAATAAAGCTTATTTCCTTTTACCTCTTTTCTTGTTTGCCTCTTTGCCCTTGTTTATTCCTTTCAAGGGATTAGTTTTGTTTTTAAGTAAGGACATATGCCTGATAAAAAATACATCCTGGACAAAGAAGTTGCCGCGAAAAAATTGGTGCGCATGGCGTATGAAATACTGGAAAACAATATCGAGGAAAATAAGATTGTGTTGGCAGGAATCCAGGAGCACGGAACGGTAATAGCGAAAAATATCCAGAAAACTCTTTCAACCATTTCATCAATCCAAACTGAGCTCATTTCAATATCGCTTGACAAACGCCATCCAAAAGAAGTGAAGCTAAGTGACAAACCAGATTTTAATAACCAGGTAATCGTTGTTATAGATGACGTGGCCAGCAGTGGCAAGACAATGCTCTATGCGATGAAACCTTTTTTGGAACAGCATCCTAAAAAAATTCAAACACTCGCTTTAGTGGAACGAACGCATAAATCGTTTCCTGTGAAAACGGACTACGTCGGTATTTCGATCGCAACCACCTTGCAAGAACATATCTTCGTGGAAGTAGATGGCGATGAGGTTACAGGTGCATATATGAGATAGCTCTCTTACCATTTATGTATTGCGACATCCGTTCAGCTAATAAGGCTTTCCTGCTTGTCATTTCTTGCTTATTTTAATTTCCGGCAGCGTTCGATCCTCAAAATTTGCCCTTTAATAAACCATATTGCCGTTCTAAATGACATCATACTTCAATACCATTACGGAACAAAATAAACTTATCCTTAATAAAGGAGGCGATTGTGACGCGGTATATTATTCTGAATTGAATGAATGGTTCACTGGAAATGCTTTCCGCAGCTTCAGTCTTAAATACGTCATTGATCGCTGCATCCATTATAAAGTGGGAGCCAGAGAGCATATTGTAAACTCTGGCAATTTTTTACTTGCATGCAAACAGCCTCACGTGAAGGCGTACTTCACCTCGAAGGAAATCGTGAAGAGCATCTGTATCGATATTTGCCCTGACACCGTAGCTGAGGCGTTCACCGTTATGTCAGCGAAAGAAGATTTCGAGTTTGACAATTATCTATCGAAGTATTTCAGACACCCCGAATTTTTTGAGTCGGTTTGTCCTGTAGGCACATCTCAATTAAACAGAAAGCTGAACACCCTCGTTTCAATGATCCATAACGGAGATACAGAGCAAATCGATAAAGGATGGTTTCTTGACCTGGCGGAAAAGATCATTTATCATGCGTACGGAAACTACCTTGCGTTGAATGGCATTCAGTCAATAAAGCTGGAAACACGGAAGGAGTTATTGCGACGGTTATATATTGGCAAACAATATATGGATGAAAATTTCTTAACCATCTCAGGAATCGGTGAAGTTGCATTAGCGAGTAATTTATCCGAGTTTCATTTCTTCCGTTCTTTTAAACAGGCCTTTGGCACCACAACCTATCAATACATTCTGAATAAAAAACTTGAGCTGGCCAGGTCTATGTTGACAAATCATGAGATTCCCATTACAGAGATTGCTGCCACCTGCAATTTTCCCGACCTCTTCACTTTTAGTAAAGCGTTCAAACGCCATTTCGGAACTTCTCCTTCTCAATTTCAAAAAAGCGGGATTTAATTTTTCTTTTTTCGAACTAAGCAATTTATGACAAAGCTCCGCGGCGCTTTATAAATAAATTGCAGCAAAGCTGATTTCATGATCCGTGTGGTGATTATTGAGGACGAAAAATTAATAGCAACAGAGTTATCAAAAAAGTTAACCTCTCTTTCCTTGCCGGTAGAAGTGATGACTATTCTTAGCTCTGTGAAGGAGGGCATTGATTATTTTTCTGAAGGTTGCCATGCCAACCTTATTTTTTCGGATATACAATTATCAGACGGGTTATCTTTTGACATTTTTGAAAGGATAAATTGCGAAACGCCGGTTGTTTTTGTTACGGGCTTTGATAGCTTTATTATGAGTGCCTTTGAGCACAATGGTATAGATTATTTATTGAAACCCGTCGATGACAATGACCTCGTTAAGGTATTGAATAAGTATAAAAATTTTGAAAAGCACTTCGTACAGCACCAAAATTTCAAAAAATTTTTTGAGAAAAGAAAAGCGAGACTGGTTGTTAAAAAAGGATTTACCAACGTATTATTAAGGCTTGAGGACATTGTGCTATTTTATACCGAGAATAAAATCGTTTATACCATTGACAAGGAGGGAAGGAAATACCTCTGCGAGCAAAACCTTGCTGATCTTGAAAATATTTTAGACAAGCACAATTTTTTTCGTGCAAACAGGCAATACATCGTCAATATTTCTTACATCAGGGGCTTTAAACCATACGAGCGGGTAAAGCTTTCTGTGGACCTTGCGTGCGGCGTCCTCAATCATTTGATTGTTGTTAGCCAGGAGACCGCTCCTTATTTCAAAAAATGGATCAGCGAAAATTAACTCCAGGTTGTATGCATAGAATCTACTTCTTTCTTTCCATCATTGTTTTCACTCATACAGCTTCCCATGCACAACAGAATGGGACAGTAAAAATGTTCAGAAATAACCCGGCTCACAATAGTTCAGTTCTTGCTGCCGGCGATTTGATTTATGATACTAGGGCTTGGAGCTTTTTCGCCGGTGCACCTGTGAGATCATCTGCCCTGGTAAATGGCAATACGCTTTTCTTTGGTAATACATCGGGGAATTTTTTTGCAGTAAATAAAACAACGGGTAAGTTAATCTGGCAATATAATACGGGGTCTCCTATAAACTCATCCGCAGCGAGTCAAAATGGAAAAGTTTTCTTTTCGGACAACAAGCAAACGATTTATGCATTAAATGAGACTAATGGCCGATTAGTTTGGAAATTTGATTTGAAGAATAAACAGCCATATCCCTGGCGATTTGATTATTACTATTCTTCGCCCACTTTGTATGAAAATAAGTTGATCATAGGTGGCGATGATGGTTATTTATACATGCTAAACCAAAATGACGGCAAACAGCTCTGGAAATTTAAAACGAAGGGAATAATAAGAGGATCCCCTGCTGTGCTTGAAAACATGGTGGTCATGGGCGACATGGATGGCATCTTGTACGCACTGGATATAAAAAGTGGAAATCAAAAATGGAATTTTAAAACGGTAGGCGACAGTTTGAACAATGAGAACTTTGGGTTTGATAGGAAAGCAATTCTATCAAGCCCGGTGATCAGTCACAACAAAATCTTATTTGGCTGCAGGGATGGATTTTTGTACTGTATAGATACAAACGGGAATCTTTTGTGGAAAATGGATCACAGGGTTTCCTGGGTAATTTCCACCGTCGCAGTGAAAGATTCGATTGTTGTCACGGGCACCTCAGATGGCCGTTTTGTGCAGGCCGTTAGTCTTAATACTGGGAAGCAAATGTGGAGAACCCCAACAAATACACTTCACTGGTCATCGCCAACCATTGTTAATGACAAAGTATATATTGGCGGCTTTGATGGAAATGAATATTGCCTTGATTTACTAAGTGGCAATCTCATTTCCAAGTTTCAAACAGGCGGCATGATCTTATCTTCAGCTGTCTTTGACAATGATCACTTATATGTTGGTTCCGATGACGGGTGTTTATACTCTTTAAGTGGTCACAAAGACAGTCGCTTCAATTCGGACAAATTGAAACGCTATGTTTTTTATGAGCCCGGAATAAATATTTATTTCCGCAACAGCAGCGATCTCAAAATCAAAAACTACCTGGTAAATTGCGGATATAAAGTAGTTAATAAAGATTCACTCACTGCATTGCTTTCCGGAAACATTGATCAATACACTGTAATTGTTTTTGCTTCGGATTATTTTCCTAAATCCATTACTCAAAATGCATCCACTTCATTGCTTCGCAAATTTCTTGATGCAGGTGGCCGGGTGGTATTAACCGGTATTAATCCTCTAGTTTACGTAATTGATGAGGAAGGAAAGCAGCCGATAGGTTTTAATGTTCCTGCTGCGGATTCAGTTCTCGGAATTAAATATGGGGAGAATGATACGCGTTCTTTTGGAGGCCAATTTTCGTGCTTTGCAACGGGAAAAGGAAAACAGTTTGGCCTTCCCGATTTTTGGATGTCAAATTTGCAAGTAAATGCTGACCAGGTTGACGTAGTTTTTGGAAAAAATGAGAATGGATTTGTATCGGCATATGCAAAGAGTTACAAAAATGGAGGCAAATTCATACAGGCGTGGATGAACCAGGATGCACCTGACCACCTGGATGCAATTCTAAAATTGAGTGAATGGAAGATTGACTGAATAATAGTTTGAATGGGAGTATCAACTACCACCATTCCTTCATCCACTGCTCCGATACTTTGTTTGCCTTTTCATAATTATCCGGAACAATGATTAGCTGGTTTGAATGATCGCTATACTGCACACGAATGTTAACGCCGGCATTGGCCAACCTTCTGCAAAACATTCCTAATTGTCCCGGAACATCCTGGCGAAGCTTTTGGATGATTACGTCATTAATTTTGGATACGTTTATCCCTATCTGAGACAAAACTTTTTTTGCTTTTTCTGCTTCTTCAACAAGAAAGTGGGCGATAGAATGATCCCCGTTTTCAAAAACTCCGCCACCTTCAAGGCTGATCTTATTTTTCCCCAATGCTTCACCTAATGAGGCCAATGAGCCAATCTTGTTTTCTAAAATAATTTCCACGTCTTTCATAGCGATGTTTTTATTGATGAGCGACTTTACTATCAAGCGGAACTTGCGCTCGGTCATTCATTCCATAATCTCTTATCACATTGGCTACTCTTAATCTGTAGCCATTAAATACCGAGCTTCTGCCTTCTTTTTGAGCCATGCGATGCAATTCGTCATTCCGCCATTGCGTGACGCTTTCTTCATCTCTCCAAAATGATAAGGACAGCATCTTTCCCGGATCTGTCATGCTTTGAAAACGTTCAACGGAAATAAAACCGTCGATCTTATCCAGCTCAGATTTTAATCTTGCAGCTATGTCAAGATAATCTCCTCTTTTTCCTTCAGCAGGAAAAACTTCAAAAATTACTGCGATCATTTTATATTTTATTTGTGCAAATTAAAGTAAGAATTTACATTTACATTTCATTTAATAATGAAATATGGATGTAGAAGAAAAATTTATTTCCGTCTCAGGTTTGATTTGCGAGCCTACGAGAGCAAAAATGTTGTGGAACCTGCTTGACGGCAGAGCTTACACAGCGAGTGAATTGTCACACATCGCGTCCATTTCTTCAACCGCTGCCAGCAATCATCTTGCACGATTGCTCGAAGCTGATATTATAAAAGTCGAAATGCAGGGAAGACACAGGTATTATTCATTTTCAAATCCTGAAGTGGCTTATGTAGTGGAGGCATTGGCAAACTTCGCAAACAGCAATTCGGTTGATACAGACAAAAAAGAAGTTGCTTTGAGCGGGATTAAATTCTGCAGAACCTGTTATGATCATTTAGCAGGCTATGTCGGTGTGAAGGTGGTAGAAACGCTAGAGCAAAAGGGATACATTAAAAAAGCGGGAGCGATTTATACTGTCACGAACAAAGGGTGGAATTGGTTTGCTGAATTGGATATAAATAAGAATGATTTTGAAAACGATCGCCGTCCGTTGACACGTCAATGCTTGGACTGGAGCGAACGACGTCCGCACTTAGCGGGCCAGCTTGGAGCAAGGCTTTTGGAGAAAATGCTTCAAAGAAAGTGGTTCCGGGGAGTCCAATTTGGAAGAGAGTTGATTGTGACATCGATGGGGAGAAAAGAATTAAACGATTTGCTAGGTATCAGCATCTAAAGGTGAATCCGAGCAGTGATTAGAAATAAAAAGGATAGACCCTGGCTGTTCCTTTACTGTCAATCATCAATGTAGGAGCCGGGCATTTAAGCCCATTCAGGCAAAAGAAAACTGTTCGAAGCCATTTTTTATTTGTTTGAATTTTTGTGAAGTCAACGTCGGGCGCAACGTAGAATTGTCTCCTTCTCGAAATGTCTGATCGGTCAACGATCGATCCAGGATCGCCGTCAATCCATTTATTCTCAAACCCACCAAACATTCCGTCAGCACCATAGCCTATAGAAACATTTAGCCAGGGAGGTAAATTAGTTTTCGGAAAAAAAGATTTTAAGTTAGCGCTGAGCCAATAGGTTTGCGCATTGTAATCTTTGAGCATTCTTTCATACCAATTTTTTCCAAAAAGGTTATCGGCTCTAGCGTTCAACTCCGGTTCGCTATAATCTTTCTTATGAAATGAAAATTTGACTTGAATTCTTTGGTCTTTCCACACCAACTCCTGGGACAGGAAAATGCCAGAGCCAATAATATTTGCACCTATATCACTCCAGCTCCATCCCCATTTTGATGAATGGGCGTCCAACAATTCAATAGCCGTTAGATAAACATTGCTGCTCAGGCCGCCAAAAACGGCTGATTTTTTTTCAGACAGGCCGGCCCATCGCCACATCGCTGCTGACGCCCGAGCTGTATTATAGGCTGTCCAGCTATGCCCTATTTTGTCAACCTGGAGCCATTCCTTACTATCATTGAAGAGGTGAAAGGAAGTGTGCGGATAATTTTTATACCAGGTATTATTTAAAATGATTAGCAGGGTGCCGTATGCTACCGCATGTGAGCTTGCGACAAAGACAACTCTTTTACTACTTGCTGCCGAGGTATATAGCCGTGAACTATCCTGAGAGTGAGAAAACTGAAATAAAAAAAGCAGGCAACAAATAATGCCGAGCTTTTTGCCGAACGATGCAGTGAGTGATCCTTCGACTTCGCTCAGGACAAGCTCCACAGGATTAGAGCTCTGCACGGTTGCTGACTTCATTAAACAAAAATACGTTGACTAATGCTTTTCGATTTGAATTAGTAAAAATGAATAACTTCAATCTGAAATCTTAAATCTGAAATATTTATGGATGCGGCAATTCAATCAAAAGTAAATACCTGGCTTAATGGAGGTTTTGATGAACAAACCAAGTATGACATCAGGCGATTGCAAAAAGAAAACCCTGATCAGTTAGCGGATGCGTTTTACAGAAATCTGGAATTTGGAACAGGCGGTTTGCGTGGTATAATGGGTGTCGGCACTAACCGGATGAATAAATACACTGTGGGCATGGCCACGCAGGGCTATGCAAATTATTTGAAGCAAAGTTTTCCGAATGAGCAAGTGAAAGTGGCTATTGCGCATGACAGCCGGAACAACAGCCGGTTCTTTGCGGAAACAACGGCAAATGTTTTCGCTGCAAATGGGATAAGAGTTTTTTTGTTTGATAGCCTGCGCCCAACGCCAGAATTATCTTTTGCGATTCGCCATCTAAAATGCCAGGGCGGGGTGGTATGCACAGCCTCACACAATCCAAAAGAATATAACGGTTACAAAGCTTACTGGGATGACGGTGCACAACTGGTGCCACCACATGATAAAAATGTGATCAGGGAAGTGGAGAAGATTGCATCGGTTGACAACGTAAAATGGACGGGTGGGTCGGAGCATATTACAATCATCGGGAAGGACATTGATGAGGCTTACATGGAAATGGTAAAGGGATTGAGCGTCTATCCGGAAATTATCCAAAAGCATAATGATCTGAAGATAGTGTACACGCCTATTCATGGCAGCGGAATAAAATTAGTACCTGAAGTGTTGAAACGTTTTGGATTTAACGACGTGCACATTGTAAAAGAGCAAATGGAACCGGATGGAAATTTCCCTACGGTGGGTTATCCCAATCCCGAAGAAAAAGAAACGATGAGCATTGCGCTGCAAAATGCGGAGGAACTGGATGCTGACATTTTACTCGGCACTGATCCGGATGCGGACCGAGTAGGTATTGGTGTAAAGGATAACCATGGGGAATGGGTGTTGATGAATGGCAATCAAACAGCTGTTCTTGCTTTTAACTATATGATAGAGGCAAGGAGGGCCAAAGGAATTGCTAAACCCAATGACATGGTGATTAAGACGATTGTAACAACTGAGATGATTGATAAGATTGCACAGCATAACGGAGTGAAATGTTACAATGTGCTCACTGGTTTTAAATGGATTGCTGAAATGATCCGTGAGAAAGAAGGAAAGGAGAATTATATCATTGGAGGAGAGGAAAGCTTTGGACTGATGATCGGCGATAAAATACGTGATAAAGACGCTGTAAGTGCGGTAGCCTTACTTTGCGAAATGGCCGCTTATGAAAAGGAAAAGGGGAGGAGCTTGTTTGAAAAATTACTCGACCTCTATGTACAGTATGGTTTTTACCTGGAGGATCTGATTTCTATTACCAAAAAAGGGATGGATGGCCAAAAACAAATTGCTGTAATGATGGAAGATTTTAGAAATAATCCTCCAAAGATGATCGACGGGTTGCCGGTGGTTGAATTGCTGGATTATGAAAAAAGAGTAGGCAGAAATTTAGCAACCGACGAAACATGGGAAATTGCGTTACCAAAATCAAATGTTTTGCAGTTTGTGCTTGCAAGTGGTGATAAAATTTCTGCAAGGCCATCAGGTACTGAACCCAAGATCAAATTTTATTTTACTGTAAATGCAAAGCTGGACTCGCCAGATGAGTTTGATGCGATGCAGGTACAATTGCGGAAAAAAATCCAGCGAATTATCCTCGAAATGAATTTGCAATAATGTTAAGCATAGGATAAATTCCCTTTCAGCTGGAATGAACCATACAAGGCATGTAAGGCATACAAGGGTTAAATGTCTTGTATGTCTTGTATGTTTAAATCGCCACCTTCGTCATGAGTGGTTCTTGTTAAATAAAATCTTCGCCTTGGGGATTATCATCGGCACTTTTTGCTTATAAATCTCGTAAGCATCCCCAAATTCTTTTTCAAGTTTTTTTTCTTCAAATCTCAATCCCACCAATGTGTAAATGGTGATTATTGAATCTGCGATGAATAAGCTG
>JGI24806J26614_1000412_pt1 | contig 12855 bp, 11 predicted proteins | sample Kansoi200umMDA_FD_26614 | JGI IMG/M metagenome (IMG submission 26614)
TTGGTTGATACGGAACGGGCGATGTGGCATGTGTGTCCGTGCTGTGTTGGTAATCTTTCGCGCACTCTGCTGATGATCCCTACCTGGTCCTATGTGAAAGGCAGGGATTCACTCTACGTCAACATGTTTGTGGGTAGCCGAATTCAGGTTGGCAAGGTTGCTGGAACCGCAGTTGAGGTAGTTCAGAAAACCGACTATCCCTGGAATGGCAAAGTCGCCATCACTATAAATCCAGCTGAAGCTCAAAGATTCTCGGTACACGTCCGCATTCCGGATCGCACTACCAGCAAGCTGTACAAAGAGCAGCCTCCTGTGCGCGGTCTTAGCCGTTTGCTGGTAAACGGACAAACGACAATTCCAGTCATTGAAAAGGGGTATGCCGTAGTGACACGGGAGTGGAAAGCGGGCGACTCCATCGAAATCGAATTGCCTATGGAGCCGCAGCGGGTTGCTGCGGACAGAAAGATCTCGGCTGATCAAGACCTAGTTGCGCTGAAATATGGACCTCTCATTTACAACGTGGAACGAGCTGATCAGAATATCGATCAAAAATTGGGAACAAGTCCATTGCAGGTTCACTGGAGGCCTGACATTCTCGGCGGTGTCATGACTGTAGTAGGCAAGTGGGCGGATGGATCGGAGCTAATAGCGATTCCCAATTACGCACGAATGAATCGAGGAGGACCTCCACCTGCTTATCCCACTGAAAATTCGAGTTCGGACTTTTCGGGCAAGAGGAATTCACTCGATTCCAAGGTTTGGATATAAGCGTTCAGATTTGCGGGTAAACTGCGGGTAATATGAGAATTGGAAAGTGGGTTAAGTGCTTTGGACAGTGGTGGCCAGGGAGGAGTTGAACCGCCGACGCCAGCCTTTTCAGTCTGATGACTATCCTGCCCAATCAACTACTTGCAGGTTGCGGACGGCTGCGTAAGTCCCTCGAAGCACGTGCAAGTCAGTCCTATTATGCGTTGCATTGTGGGTTGTGAAAACAAGAACGTCGAACGAAATGCAACGACAGCCAAGGCCCCGCCGGGTGGTTGGTGAAATGGCGGATGAAGGGGGCGCTCACGCTGAATCGTGGAACCAACGGGTGCTTCGTTTGAACATAGGCGCCCTGGGTATACCTTATATGCTTAAAACGATTCCATCACGATGGGAAACACCCGAAACTTGGCCGTTTGAACAGCATATTTCGATAAGTCGCGAAACGAAAAGAGGGGCAAGAATGAGCACAGGCGAAAACTCGAATTGGAAAACACGGTTGGTCGAAGATGGGTTTCCAGACCGCTCTTTCGATATCGAATTTTGGCAGGGGCAAGGAGACGATGCTATTTTTGCGGCGGCTTGGGAGCTTGTGGTACTAGCTGAGGAAGTCAAGCATGGCAGAACACCCACACTACAAAGAACTGTTACAAATCTTAAACGAGTTTGAGGTCGAATATTTAATCGTAGGCGGGTTTGCGGTCATGAAGTACGGCGAACCGCGCTACACCAAAGACCTTGATGTATGGGTACATAACTCTTCCCAAAATTCCGTGCGCCTGGTGTCAGCTCTCAGGAAATTCGGTGCGCCGCTCGAGAATGATGGAATTTCCGATCAGACATTCAGCGGCAAGCAAGTTGTCTATCAAATTGGAGTTGCCCCTGTACGGATCGATATCCTGACAGAAATCACTGGTGTGCAGTTTTCTAATGCCGCGAATTCGGATTGTCGAATGAGGACAGCGCACTCAAGACGGAATAACACTCAAGTTGTACATCGCAACCAAGAGCGGTAGTGAGCGTATGAGAGATAGAAACAGCAATGCCCTCTAATTGGGTGTGACCGACGCGCTCACGCTTGACTCCGCGGAGATATCGGCCCATACTCCGTCCGCTTAGCAATTCAATCAAATCTCGATCCGTATCCCGACCAAGCAAGCACGTACCCCAAGTTTCAAGAGAGGAAACTATGAACAAGAAACGTATTCTTCTGCCGTTGTTGATTCTTTGTACCCTGCTGCTGGGTTTGTCGCTCTATGCCCAGATGGCCCGCCCCTACCACCACGGCTCGGTATGGACGGTCACGTTTGCCCAAGTGAAGCCGGGCATGGATGTTGCCTATTTGAACTATCTGACCACGGATTGGAAAAAAGAGCAGGATGCCCTGAAAGCCGCGGGGATCACGCTGTCGTACAAAGTACTGACGACCGAAGGCCACAGCTCAACCGACTGGAACCTGATGTTACTGACCGAATACAAAGATCTGTCAACCCTGGAGGCCAACGAGAAAAAGGCGGACGCTCTGGGTCAGAAGGTGGTCGGCACCGACGAGAAACAAATGCAAGGCTACAAAGATCGCCTGGCAATCCGTGAAATCATGGGCACTCGGCTGGCCCGCGAAGTTATTTTGGCGCCGGAAATGTAGTTGGCAGCAACCACCATATCTATCCACATGGGTCCTGTCCAATCTTTGCTTGGGCGGGGCCTCATGTGGTCTTATGATGTCGTGACCAATTCCCAGGAACACCTCAACTTCGACACCGTGCGGAAGATCGGCCTCGCGCTGCCGGGAGTGAAGGAGTGCACAACCTGGGGCGCTCCCACACTCAGGTCCAGGGAAAACTTCTGGGCTAAGAAAACAAAAAAGACTCACTCTATCCGTAGCTGAAACAATCGGCTTTCCTTCAGCCAATCCGGCACGCTAGACTGCTTGAGCGTGTCATCCTCCACCAACACGAGTTCACGTCTTTTGTTATTGGTGAACTGGAGACTAGAGTTTTGGAACCCCTCGAAAATCCATTCGGCCCAAAAGTGTTCTCAGTCTCAAGGCGTCATCGAAACACTGGCACAAGCATACACGCCGGTGTGCTTCAGTAAACAGTTTCTCGGGGTCGGGTATTCAGTTTTCGAGCGACGGTGTCTAACTGAGCTTGGCTTATCGCAGATAAATCCATGCCTTTGGGATAATACTGGCGCAGCAGCCCGTTCATATTCTCGTCGCTCCCACGCGGCCAGGGGCTCGACGGATCACAGAAATAGACCTGCACGTCGGTCGCGATGGAGTCTCCGAGGCAAGACGCGCTGCGCGCGCATCCAGAAGGGCTGCCCTTCGTGAAATCGAAGGCGACAAAGTATATGAAGGTCAGCAGGAGTTTCTGACTGTCGCTGCCCGCGTCGCCAGAGAAGGCCGCCTGTCTTGTTTCGTCTATGTTGCGCAGAAGTTGAGCTGACTAACAAGACTCGGCCGACGCGGGCGGAGGGATCCCTATGAACTCGCACGGAAGTGCACCCCTGGCGACGGCGGCGTTGAGTGATGTCGGCCAGCGAGCAAGACGGCGAGTCGCTTACCGGTTACTTCCTTTTGTCTTTCTCCTCTACATCGTCAACTACATCGACCGCGTCAACGTGTCGTTTGCCAATCTCAGGATGAGTGCAGACCTGGGATTCAGCGACCGCGTCTACGGTTTGGGGGTAGGGATGTTCTACATAACCTACGTCTTGTTCGAGATACCCGGAGCCCTCATCGTCGAACGCTGGAGCGCAAGAAAGTGGATTGCACGAATCATGATCTCGTGGGGAATCGTCACGATTCTCACCGGCTTTGTGCACACTGCGACCCAGTTCTATATCGCACGCTTCTTTTTGGGGGCCGCTGAATCCAGCTTCTTCCCCGGCATGATCGTTTATTTGACTCACTGGTTTTGTACGCGAGACCGCGGCCGAGCCATCGCTTGCTTATATGCAGCGAATCCCGCCGCGGGTTTGATCGGTTCGCCCGTGGCCGGCTGGCTCCTCGGGGTACATTGGCAATCGCTCGCTGGCTGGCGCTGGCTCTTTATTGTAGAAGGGATTCCTGCCGTCGCGGTTGGGATCATCACCTTCTTCTACATGACGGACCGGCCTGTGCAAGCCTCCTGGCTTCCTCAGGACGAACGTGACTGGCTCGTCAACGAATTGCAAGCGGAGCTGCAAGCAAAAAAGAAAAATCGGAATTACACAATCAGGGAAGCGTTCTGCGACCTGCGAATTTTGCGCTTGATTTTCGCGTACTTCCTGGCCCTCACAGGAGCTCTTGGAACCATCTACTGGATACCGACCTTCGTAAAGCGGCTTTCGGGATTTTCCAATCAGACGGTGACTTCACTGCTACTGATTCCAGCTTTGTTGGGAATCGCCGGGATGCTCCTCAACGGTTGGCACTCCGATAGAACGGCGGAGCGGCACTGGCACAGTGCAATTCCCCTGGTCGCTGCCGGATTGATGTTCGGGCTCTCGACCGCATTCCGCCACGAAGTCTCGTTGGCGATTGCGTGTTTACTCATGGGAAGCGGTTTCTTGTATGCGTACTACCCAGTTTTCTGGGCAATACCGACGACGATGCTAAGCGAAGCTGCAGCCGCTGCTACATTCGGGCTGATCAATTCAATCGGGCAACTCGGAGGATTTGCCGGAAATTACGCGATTGGGTTTCTCAACGATCGAACGCACTCCCTAGCGGTCAGCTTCGCGTTCATAGCGCTCGTCTGGGTTGCGTCGGGAGGCCTGATCCTTAGCCTAAGGGTTCGCAATCCCAATGGTGCCTTACAGAGATCGAACTAGCTCGAAAGCCGTCAGTCGCATTCGGGCCAGGAGATATCGCTCGATCTGGCGTTCCCACAATTCTCCCCGAGTCACGGGCTACCCTTCCCCGACCCGGTAAGGTAAGGCTTGCCGACGATCTGGACGGAACGCGTCAACTTCCGAGAAGCTGACTTCGGGCCCGGAACAATTTCTGGTTTGCCCATGACTCGGGCACTGGATGGCCGCAGCAACACTGTGAACGAGAGTAGTCTCTGAATCACTGTTACTTTGAAAGATGTACAACTACGGCCATACACTCCGACTCGCCGCCTATCACAGAGGGCGGCGGAAGTTCTCTTGGGCGGCAGTCGCCATTTTCAAAGCTTGCTAGTGTTTCCCAGAAGCCCGACGCAAGGCCTCGAAAGTCGTCTCATCAGCAGGAAAGAACGATTCGAGCGCCAACTCTGACAAGGTGATATCAACAGGCGTCCCGAAGACGGTCGTAGTACTGAAAAAGGCGAGCACGCCAGCATCTGTGATCAGTTCGAAGGTAAAAGCGGACTGAGAGCGGACCGAAGACAATTTACTGTCAACTAGGTGGTTTGTCCGTTCCGAGACATAGGTAACAGAACGTTCCGGAGACATGGGTTACACTTTTCGGCCCGAAGGGGGCGGAGAGGAGATGCCATGGAAGGAGAGTTCTGTTATGGACGAACGAATGCGGTTTGTGGTCCGGCTCAAGGACGGGGAGATGATGGCTTCGCTGTGCCGGGAGTTCGGCATCTCGCGCAAGACCGGCTACAAGATCTTTGAGCGTTACCAGCAATGCGGATTGGAAGGGTTAAGTGACCGAGTTCGTCGGCCCTTTCGCTACGCCAACCAGTTACCCGAGCAAGTAGAAGCGGCCATCGTAAGCGCCAAGCGGGAGAAACCTCACTGGGGCGCACGCAAGATCCGGGAGCGTCTGCTGCGGCGCTTGCCGCATGCCATCAAGACTCCGGCTGCCTCAACCATTCACGCCGTGCTCGATCGCCATGGCCTGGTCCAGTCCATGAGTCGGCGCCGTAATCGAGCCGAAGGTACGCCCTTATCCGAGGGCCTGCTTCCCAACGATCTCTGGTGCACCGATTACAAGGGCGAGTTTCAGCTGAGCGATAAACGGTATTGTTATCCGCTGACCGTCACCGACTATTCTTCGCGCTACCTGCTACTGTGTGAAGCGCTGGAATCCAATCGGGAAGAACTTGCCTTTCCCGCCTTTGAGCGCCTGTTCCACGAACGTGGCTTGCCGCGGGCCATCCGCTCCGACAACGGTGTTCCTTTCGCTTCACCTCATGGACTGTTTCAGCTCTCCAAGCTCTCGGTATGGTGGCTGCGGTTAGGAATCTCTATTGAGCGGATCCGGCCCGGCCATCCCCAGCAGAACGGTCGTCATGAACGCATGCATCTCACCCTGAAGAAAGAAGCCACCCGTCCGGCGGGCGCCAACATCCTGCAGCAGCAAGCCAAGTTCGACGCCTTCCTCGAGGAATTCAATCACGAAAGACCTCATCAGGCCCTCGGCATGAAATGCCCGGTCGAGGTCTACTCTGCTTCCCACCGCCCCTATCGAGGCATTCCCGAACCTCACTATCCGTTCCACGACCGCACCGTCGTGGTCACCAGCTGCGGACGTCTTTGCCTGTACAACAAAAAGATCAACCTCAGCGTATCCCTCGCCGGCCAGGCCGTCGGTGTCAAAGAAGTTGACCACGGCATTTGGTTAGTCAGTTTTATGGATTACGATCTCGGCTATATTGATTTGGAGGAAAAAACTTTGCAGCCCCTGCAGAACCCCTTCGGGCCAAAAGTGTAACCTATGTCTCCGGAACGTTCTGTTACCTATGTCTCCGGAACGGACAGTTGGAAAGTGGTGGCCAGGGACGGAGTTGAACCGCCGACGCCAGCCTTTTCAGAGCTTACATAAACAGTGATTCTAACGACTTAAAGGTGCCTCCCGGCACTGCAAGTTGTTGAAAGTTTCTGAAAGAAAGACCAACTGCGGGTAATTTTGCGGGTTAACTTTGTCTGATTTGCGTGAGTGTTCAGCAGTCTACGCGCAGGCTATCGGACCATGATTGACGCGTAACGCCCCGGCATTTTCAGGAATGCCTTCCTGGATCTTTTTCCCGTCGAGTTCCAAGTTAGGGCGCCAGGGCGACTTTAGGAGGGTGTAGTTGAGGGGGCTGAACATTAGTGTGAAGGAGAAGAATCGTGATCGTGTCACCCGCCGCGGTCTTAATTTTGTGGTCGTTTAAGGATATAGGTACCTTTTTGAGCGCCCAGTCGGAGGCATATGTGTAGACATCGGCAGAGTTGACGCTCGCTGGGACAGTGATCACTACCGGAAGCCCGGGGGGGCCGGGCTGGATATCGACCGCAGTGCTCGGATATGAAGTTCCATCGCTGGTGGCCGCATCCGCTACTTCATGCCAGAGCAGCAGATAATAGTCACCATTACTCTTTTGAAGCAAAAGATCATGGACGTATTGCAGCCGGTTGTACTCTCCAACTGGAGATGCACTCATCGAATATCCTAGTATTCCAGGCTGAAAATTCGGCCCGTCATCCTGCAGCAATTTGATCATGCTTGTCACCGCCGTATACGCTGGCTTCGGAGTCAAATCATGTTCGATCAGGCCGAAGTTGGCTTCGCAGTTTGCTGAAGTTTCTCCTTCGTCATAAAACTCGTAAGAAAATGTCCTCACAATCCTGTGGCGAAAATATTCCGCAAACAGCCGGGGCATGTACTTGGCGTGCGTGGTCAGGGATACGGACATTTTCGCAGTGCCTGTGCAATAACCAGTCTCAGTTGCGACCATTGGAGTTGTCTTTCCACTCAGAGTGGTAAACGCTGGTTGATAGGTGTTGAAAGCATATGGATGCTCATCAATATTGAGCGCAGGACTGTTTCCCCACTGAAAATACCTGCCAATCCTTCCGTAGCCTGTCGCTGGCGTCGCTCCATTCCCGGCACGAGGATAGGGATGCATGTTGCCGTAATCTACAACTCCCGCAAGTGCTCCCGGTTGGAAGCGATCGGATGTCCCGCCAAGCGCCGGACCAATGCATTTCAGATAGTGCAATGCAGGATCACCGTGAATTACCGCACAAGTGTCTTTCGTCAAGGCAAGCGCATAATTTTTCCAATAATACGGATCTGCTTTAGTGCCATTCACCGTAATCGGCCCTGCTGCGTACCACTTGTAGTTGTAGAAAAACGTATCTGGCTCATTAATGGTCTCAATCGCCTCAAACACATCCGGCCCGACCTGTTGCTTCAAAAAGTCCGCGAGCAAATAACAGTTCCGTGGTCCACCGTTGGGATTGCACCAATATTTCCTATTAGGAACAATTCCGGCGTTGGGATCGGAGAGCCACGTGACTCTGATTCCGCGTGCGGCCAGATCTTTAAATGTCGGCAATGGCCAGAAATCGCTGTCCCGGATATGGCGGATACCGGAACCCACAAGAAGAGATTTCAGAGTTTCCAGATGGTCCCGTTTGTAGCTGGGATAGTTGAAGTGAGTTACAACGCCGATGCTGTCGATAAACTCGCGAGTAGTCGCAGCCTGAACATTCACAAGCTGTCCACTGGGCGGAGAACTCGGAGAAGACTGTGAGGTGTGTTGGAGTTGGGCAGCGAGCGATACGCTGAGGAAAAGAAGAAAAAAAACTAGCAGGTTACAGATGAACACGGAGATACGCATGACAGCTCTCAAGTCGTGTAAGGCCTGTGGAAACTACGATGCCGTTGATTCAACTGCTTCGGGGTGTGGAGAATCGTGGCGTTTACGCTCAGAATTATTCGGCTTTATTTGCATAATGTATGAGGGATCGCACTGTCCTTTCAGGAGATGAACGAAACCCGCGATATTGCCTTGGAGAAGCCCCAGGCGGTCATATTCGGAATCTCCCTTCAAAAGTCCCAGAATATTCCCCGCCAGGCAGCGAAGCCAGTACTGCACGATGATGTAAGACATGCTGAATGTTTTGTTTTTAGCCCAGAGGTACAACGGGTTGATGATCTCAGAAAACCCCATTCGCATTCCCCCAATACGTCCGGAGCGGGAACCTAAGTGGACAGCAACAGCGCGGGAGAATTCAACCGGCATATGAGCATGCTGGGTCAACCGATGCGAATAGTCTCGGTCTTCCAACCATGCATACAAAGGTAGGCCTTCGTCGAAACGCACATCCTTGGTTGCTGAATAGCGCACGATCATGTTGCATCCGTACGCAGAATTTGAACCCGTATACGTCGAGGCCGCATGGGGTTGATCTCTCTCATAAAGCTTACATAGCTCACGGGATTTCTCCCGGGTAATCATCGCGCCCCTGCCGCCATCATGCAATAGCCGACCTGAAGCAATGACAATGTTTGTTTGCCTAGAAAACAGGTCCGCCATCTCTTTCAAATAGCTTGTGCACAACTCGATGTCGTCATCAAAAAACGCAATCAGGTCGCAGGCTGGGTTGGCTTGACTGAGCCCTGCATTGCGCTGGCTTGGCAGGCCCAACGGGCCCGGCACAAATCGCACGTCAGGGATCTCGAGTGTTTGTGTCAATATATGTTGCTTGTCTGGGCTAACGAGGAGAATTTCCATCGGCTGATACGCCTGCCGAGTGATAGACAGTACGGTATCATGCAAAATCGCGGCCCGATTCACTGAACAAATGATGACTGAAATCTTCATGGATGATCTTTAAACTGCCACTGCTTCCCGTTGGGGTTCTGTTGATATTGATCGATAAAACTTCACCTTCGGAACGTCATGAAGCCACGAATCATAATAAGAAGAGAGCTTCCCGTAGTTGTTGTCCCATGCACTGACGTTGCGTCCCAGCAATAGGCCGAGCAGCATTGCATGCAAACGGTTGGTGATGATGGTTTCATAAACAGAAAACAAATCCACGCCATCCCGAATCATTTTGTCGCGGTGCCAATACCATAAGCCATGTAAATCGATTGGCGGCCCATATCGGCCAATGCCTTTCACCGTATTCACTACAACGCGGTGAGCAAGCTGACGTAAGATTGAAAATGTTCCGTGGTCCCAATCGGCAATGGGGATACCGTTGGTTGATAAAGTTTCGGGACACGGCGAAGCTTCCTGGTCCCGACGCATCAACCGTAGCTTTGAATTCTTGGCTGCCTCCTTGGTTGGCTTCAATACGCCGGCCAGTGAATGGGCCATGTCAGGCACGGCGGAAACACACTTCAATCCGGCGTTTTGCAACAGATCCAGCGATGCAAAATCACGGGCGAACACATGTAGATTTTGATGCTCTGACATTCTGCGTACCGATGCTGCCAATCGCTCCTTTGAGCGAAAGTGGACCGACTGGGGAAGAAAAATGATCCGGTTCTGCGGATATCGCTGGAGAATCGACTCCCGAAAACTTTGAAAGTGAAACCAAATATCTCCAAAGTTACCGCCGCCGTGCAGCAAAAAAATATCATCTTTTGTTATTCCGCCAATTTGGCGGGGAAAATCATAGTAGTTATAGCGCTTCCAGATATGCAGTTTGTGATCATCAAAAAACTGCTCACAACCCAGGTTAATGAGAAGGTCTCCGACGTTGGTATGCAGCGGGTAGTCAACATAGATCAGCCTATGTCTGGTATCAAAGAATGAGGTAATGGTGGAGAGACGTTCTTTGAGTGCAGTTAATTGCTTCATTTCATTTAGCTCCTAGCCGAACGCGGAGAGATTAAATCGTGATAGCGGGATTAAGTCGTCTAGTTCTGCAATTACCAAACCACAAGACATCCACAAGACAACGCCGTCAAAACCGGTCAACACCTGTCCGAAGGGTGCACGCACCAATACGCTGATCGCGATGGCGCGCGCAACCACTGCAAAGCCCCGTTCCGTGGACAAAGGAAACATTCGCCGAAAAAGTAGGGCGATGGCGGCGATATAAAAAACACAACCGATCCAGCCCAGTTGTAGCGGTAAACGCAACAGCGTGCTGTCCAGCACAAAACCATTCAACCTGTCTTTGTTGGTCAGTCCAAAGCCGAAGGGATTTTTAGCAATCTGCTCCGAAAGGCTTGCATATTCCACGGCGCGTTCATGACCGCTCTCATCGTCCTCTATGGACTGGAATGAACTGAACCGACTTTGGACCGTATCTGCAATCGGCTGATACAGCAATGCAGGCAATAAAAGAAGAGACGCCACCCCCACGGTCACTAACATGCGGGATAAGTATTTTTTGTTGGAGGCGGCTATTGCAGCCATGCCTGCGGCCCATCCCAACCATCCCGAGCGGACCAGCGTTAGCAAAAAGGAAATGTACCCGGTAACGGCTGCGGGAATGCGAACCTTCCGCGTATCGGCGAACAATAGCAATAGTCCGGCCGTGAGTGCAGTGCTGAAAGGCCCGGGCGAATTCATCGTCCCCCATACGCGAAGAGCAAACGGTTCAGGACGTCCCATGACCGAAACAGAAATATCACCACTATTCATCAACTCCAACCAATTGCAGTCCCATGCTGGCGCTTGGAGGAATTGATAAATCCCATACACCCCCATCACAAGGATTCCTGCGACAAACGTTCTTGTCACAATTTCTTTGGCCTCACTTCGTTTAAAAGGAAATTGTGCGATGTAATAACCGAAGCAGACCGGCGACAGCCAGTTCAGACATGAGACGAGGACATCTTTTTTCGATGGGTTGATCAATAACCCACACATCGCCCCAGCGCCGATGGCAAGCACCGCCAATAGATAGGGGCGGACACTTTTCTCAAACCAGGAGTGATTAAGGCTGGTAAACAGAAACCATCCACTAATGAGTGCCGTAAGCAGTGGAGCCAGTAGGATGGGATTTGGATCCATCCAGGAGCTGCGAAAATCTACGATCCGCCGAACAAATGGGCTCAGAAAATAAAGCCAAAGAGTAAAGGCCACATATGTCGCGGGATTACGACGATAGAAAAATATTCCCCCCAGCACAGTGATCGCCGGAAACTCATAGTGCACCAAACCCGGCTTGACTGCGATCAATACGACAGTCAGGAACACAATTCCGGCAATGACCAGGCGTTCAGTCGGACGACGATATGCCGGGACCGCAAACCGCGGTGGATCGGTCGAAAAATCGAAAGATGAAATTGTGTCACTCATGAACGGCCTAGTTGCTGAGATTTCCCACCCAGCTTGGCAAAAGTCTCCCTAACACTGGAAAGATTCCGGCTCCGTGCGAAGCAAGCTCTTGAACATCGGCTCGCGAAAACAGAAGGCGTGGGCGTTCGACGCCCAAAAAGATCCGGAAGCTGAACTGAATGAAAAGAAATCGGCAGAAGGTTGACAACAGCAGCGCATAGGCGGCGCCTATCATTCCGAAGCGCGGGATCATCAGCATCATGAAAGGAACAGTTAATCCCAATCCGATGGTTTGCAATAACGTGACGATCCCAGGCTTGCCCAATGCCATCGCCGCTTGCGCCAACACGCCAGTTAAACTGGCAAACACGACCTCGATTAGCAACACTCGCAATACTGGGGCCGCGCTCATGTAGGCCCGTCCGTAGAGAAGATGCAGCACCGGCGGTCCAAATGCATAGATTCCCGCTGCCATCGAAACCGTGCACAGTGTACTGACGCGGGCAGCGCGTCCGGTGATGGCAACAATCTCTTCTTTTGTGCGCCCGACCGCTTTAGGAAACAGAACCATTACCACCGAAGCCTGAATGGTCATGCTCAACATTCTCGATAAGCTGAGCGCGACAACGTAGGTTCCCATTGCTTCTGCGCCCAACATTCCGACTGCCAAGGTCTGATCTACATACAGTGAAAGCGTCGTGCACAGATCGATTCCGTACGATTTGATTCCGTAAGAAAGCAGGGCCTTTGCTGACTCTTTGAGTTCACCCAGCGCCGGCTTGTATTTCCTCCAGAGCTCAGCAACCATCCAGAGAATTATGGGAAATGCTCCGAATACATACACGTAGCCCGCAGCAACTGGCGAAAAGCGATGAGCAAATGCCAGCACAATTAAGCCGCAAAGATTCAAGGATGGAACCAACCACTGCGATTGGGTAGATGCCTTAAAATTTTCCGATGCCTCAAAGGTGGCACGGCATAGCTGAACCAGAATGCAGATGGGCGCGTTGATCAGGAAAATTTGCGCATAATGCACAACTTCCGGCGAATACAGATGCAGAATGCGCGGCATGAATGAGGCTGCAATTGCAGCCGCTAGAATGTTGATCGCGATACTAAGAAGTACTGCTGTCCCCACGAGATTTTTCGGCGGAAT
>JGI24806J26614_1000413_pt1 | contig 12854 bp, 13 predicted proteins | sample Kansoi200umMDA_FD_26614 | JGI IMG/M metagenome (IMG submission 26614)
TAGCACCCGGTACAGTTGCTTATAAAAATTGGGCAAACTTTTATCTTCCCCGCAACGCTTTTCTGTAACATTCGCTGCGCTTTTTGTTCACCCAGTTTCGAAGCTACCCTGGACGGCATGTCCGGTCTCTATTCTACATTGATAAAGAGCTACAGGATCGATCCCAAATTTGTTTATACGGTTGTGAGCAGCGGCGTAAAACAACAAGCTGAGAAAGAACAAAAGACTGATTGGATCAACAGCCTGGTCGATTCGTTCAGAACAAAGATCAATGAACCCGACCGCGAAGTGGATGTTGTTGGCGCATTGGACGAGGCAAGGCTATCGCATTTGGGGATCGTACCTGAAGCAAGGAGATATAACACGTTTTTGATCGACATAGGCAGCGGCAACACAAAGGGGGGGTATTTTCCAAATGGCAACACGAAAGATTTTAAACTCTTCAACGTAAACTGGGGAACAAAAAGCGCAGCGAATGTTACAGAAAAGCGTTGCGGGGAAGATAAAAGTTTGCCCAATTTTTATAAGCAACTGTACCGGGTGCTATCAGAAGCTGAAAATTCTGAAATCATTTATGCTGTGAACGAGAGCGGATCATATCCAAAAAGTGACAACGTAGCATTTAGTGGTGGTATCGCGTGGTCTGTCGCCACACTCGTGTTTCCTGAATTGATCGACAATACCGTTGTGGGAGTTACATTTGACCAGGTACAGAAATTTTATGACAGATTGTATACCAATTTTAATTCTGTCACTGAACCTTCGCTCGTAAAAAACATCCTGGATAAATCGGCAGACAAGTCAGCGATTTCAAAAGAGGTCAAAAGAGTACACCAGGTCTTTGATCAAAAATCATTGCTGGCAGGCACAGGCCTTTTATTAAAGGTCATGCGGCAATTTCAATCTATTTACGAAGGAAAACAATTCTATCTTGTAAAGAATGGACAGGTGGGTTGGATATCCGCATATGTTGATCAGGCTGTCGGAAAGTGACAGATAAGAATACGGATTAATCATTTCTCAACATAGAGGGTTATCTTCTTCGCGCTATATTTGCTAAATTCTTAGTTAACCGCGTTGCGAACCTATGAGGGATTCAAAAAATCTATTACTTCTTTTAGTTTCTGTTGGTTTAATCGGTACATGGATCTATCACTTGTATGATAAGTCCCATTATAGCAACCACCTGGCCCAGGTGTTGGTAAAAGATACAGTGGCAACCCAAGAGGCCGTCAGGGATTCTCTCCAAAAACTATTCACCGATAAAACACGTGAGCTTGACACGACAAAGAACCTGACAGATTCGTTGAGAGGAAGTTTAGATTCAACCATGTCAAAGATCTTTGATCTCCGTCGGCAGATTAGCGGTATCTTAAAGAACAGGAACGCCACAAACGCAGATCTCAAAAGAGCAAGAGAACTCATTACGGAATACCAGGAGAGAATAGAAGAGATGAAGGCCCAGAATGCTGATCTTGAAACTGAGCGGACAAGATTAAACGGAGTGTTGACCGAGTTAAGTGACGAAGTGAAAGGAATGCAGGAGAATATCAATAGAATAACAAATGAGAATAAGCAGCTTACCGAGACGATCAGCGAAGCGTCGACCTTTATTGCATCGGACATGCGCCTTTCGGTTGTTACAACAAAATCCGGGGATCGGGAAACAGAAGTCACGTCTGCAAGGAAAGCTGACAAAATTATCTTTTCTTTTACCCTGCAAAACAATATTGCAAATACGGCATCGTATGACGTATATGTTGTGATCGTTCAGCCAGACAAAAAAGTTTTGCAAACTGATGTCTGGGGTACAGATCACTTTGATACCAGGACGGAAGGGTCAAAAGCCTATACAACAAAAGTTCGTTTTGAATACAACAAAGGCGAACGAAAAAAAATTCTCTATACTATTCAACCCGATAATTTTCTTTCCGGCACTTACACGATGCAAATTTATCAAAATGGCGTATCATTGGGAGAAACAACCAAGCAGTTGAATTAATTTGAACCCACGTCTCGACTACATGACGCCTGAAGACAGGATTGATTATGTGGGGAGCAGATTGTGCTACAACAATACAAAATGTATAACACTATCCAAATGATTTTCAATCGTAAAAAATTTTCCCAACGACATTCTATATCATAAATTAGAGTGTTATGCGGCATTAAAAACTTACATGCTTAAAATCTTAACGACATATTGTTTGACACTGTTTACTTTATTGACCTTTGCTCAAGTGGACAGTTTTAAAATATCAGGCGTTCTAATTTCAGGAAACACAGGCAAGGTTATTCCATACGGTTATGTTCAGTTTGCCAGAACAAAATCAGTTTTGAGTGACAGCTTCGGACGGTTTACTATTCAGGGGTTATCAAATGGACAATATAAGCTTTCATTCAGTGCGTTGGGGGTATGACAACAAAGACACGACAATTGCAATCAACTATTCAAGTGTCGAAAATTTTAGGTGGACTATCTACACAGACTGCAAAGATTTTAATGCTGACAAAGCATTGCAAGACATAAAAGCTGGAAAAGCAAAGCTTTTATTACAAGGTGGAATTGCTCCTGTAGCCATGTTGACCGACAAAGACTTTAAAAAAGAATTTGGGATCAGCTACCTTGACTTTGGCGACGACGCTTCAACTGTGCGACAAGAGTGCATGCGCCTTTACAATAAAGTCGTCTCTAATTATTTGGACAAAAAGTATGGTGACACTTGGCGCAAAAAAGTTAGAGACAAGACGTTATTGGTTACAAGTGACAAATAACGACCGCATAACATGGTGTTTTGTGCAAGTGGGGCTCGACATTGTTGCTTCAGCAAAGTGCAAATCCTAACTTCAGTTTCAACGTGACGAATAACATTCAGCAACAGAACAAACAATGAACTTTAATTTATAAATTGAGCAGCGGTTATGGGCAGACGGAATGCTATTTCCCCACCTGCACAAAGCGCTGAACCGTTAGCGGCAAGCTTAGTGCGACACCAAAAGTAATTTAACCAACATCAAAACTTGACAGTACAACCACTAATTGTATATTTTAAAAACTATCTTCCCTTAAACGCCGAGGAAATTAATCTGCTGGCTTCAAGGGTTACACAGCGACAGATAAAGCGGAGACAAATGATTTTGCAAGAAGGCTTTGTTTGCAAACATTATACGTTTGTAGTGAAAGGTTGCTTTAAAATGTACGGCATTGACGAAAAAGGGACAGAACACAATTTGAGGTTTGCAGCAGAAAATGACTGGATTGCTGACTTGGGCAGTTTCTATTCCGAAAAGTCAAGCAAGCTGTTTATAGAAGCAATTGAACTTTCTACTATCCTGCAAATCGAAAAACAAGACTTACTTTACCTGTTTATCAATGCGCCCAAGTTTGATAGAAATTTCAGAGTGATTGTTGAGGAAAAATTCATTGAACTTCAAAACCGCTTATTGCAAAATTTTAGTTCAAACGCACAGCAACGTTACTTAGATTTTTTGGAACAATATCGAGAGCTTGCATTAAGATTACCTAATACTCAAATAGCTTCCTACCTAGGCATTACACCTGAATTTCTTAGCAAAATAAGAAGGGAAAAGTTATCAAAGTAATTCTTACCCTTAAACTACATTAAGGCTATTTCTTAAACCTGTTTATTGGCTGGTGCGACAATCGCAAAGCATCTTTGCATCGTAAAACAAATCAGTCTAACAATTTAAAAAATAGAAAAATGGAAACAACAAAAGAGTTCTTTAAGCAGTTTTTACAATTTATAAATACCGCAGACGAGAATTTAGCACAACAATTAATAAGTCCGGTAGCAAGGTTTTATGTACCGGGTCAGCCTGAACCACTTCAAGGTCCAAAAGGTTATCTAATGATTATTGCAATGATGCGTGGTGGGTTTCCTGACATTCAATGGACAATCGAAGACATGATAACAGAAAACGAGAAAGTTGCTGCAAGGTTCACCATGAGAGGCACACATAAAGGAACATTTTTTGGTGTACCTGCGACTGGAAAACCAATCGTAGTTCAAGCCATGAATTTTTATCGCTTGACTGGTGACCAAATTATTGAGGAACATGGACAACCCGATATGTTTGGATTACTAACGCAAATTGGAGCAGTACCAACTATATAACATTTTGCATTCAAACCTTGTGCTAAAAATTACATAGGATGCGGCTTGCTGCCAGCCTGCATCGTGCTGGCTTCGCCGATTAATAAAAATGAATTTGTTGTGGCCGCCGAAGTTTCGGGGCCGGCCGGAAAAAGTTATTGATTCAAAAAAAAGCCGCGAACTCGCAGCTTTCTCCAATAAAGTATTTTTCAAGCTTACAAATTGTAACCGATACTTACATAATACATTCCCCCTACCTCTGGATTTCCAAATGCGCTTCGATAGTATTTGTTCAACAGGTTTGAAGCACCCAGTCGGAACTGAGTTTTGCTCTTGGGCAATCTGTAAGTAACCTGGGCATCAAGTGTTCCATAGTGAGGAATGGTTCCCGTTCCAAATGTTCCTTCCCACAATAATTCATCCTGCCATCTCCACACGATATTAAACCCGATGTTCTTGTACAATTTATCATTGCTCAAACCAATGTTATATCTAACCTTGGGCGTGTTAAAAAATGCAACAAACCCGGCCGGTACATTATTTAGTTTGTCGCCTGAAACATTTGCCATAATATGGTAACCTCGTCCGGCTTCATAGTCGACACTTACTCCCCAGCCAATTGCATCCACGCCGGTCGGCGAATTAACAACAAATGAAAAATTATCAGTTGTAAAAGGGCTCGCCAATTCTGTAATTTCAACAGCGGGGTTAGAGCTTGCCGACTGACCTCTGCCAACGGCTACCCTGCCAATAAAATCTTTGTACTGGCTATAATACACGTAAGCGTCAACTAATAATTTTTTTGTAAGCAATCCACGGTAGCCTACTTCATACGAGCTGACCGTTTCAGGTTTAAGATCCGGATACGACGCCGGCACCAATAACGTTGGATTGGGTGTTCCTGCAGCAACCGAATTTCTGAATGCTACAACACTCTCTGCTGTTTTTGCAGGTTTGGTATCAAACTCATAATAGGATTTGAATACTTGTGCCATACCTATTAACTGGTTAGCACCTCCGGTCAGCAAATTAATATATTGGTCCTGGGTTGATGGGAAACGATAAGCTTGTTGGTAAGACAATCTGAAATTATTATCCTTCGCAACTTTTATAAGTGCTGTCGCACGGGGGGTAAAGCGACCTTCAAAATTTTCATTTTTATCGTAACGACCGGAGAGCGTTAATTTCAAATGATCGTTGATCAACCATCTCTGCAACTGAATGTATGCGCCAAATTCATTAATGGGTATTACTCCGGTAGTGTCAGCAAAAATGCTTCCGTGTGAATTAAGACGAAACTGGCGAAAACTTGCACCTATAAGGGTTTCGGCAAATTTTACCTGTTCGGTTAGGTTGAGCTGCCCTTCGTAATGATACATATCTGTTCTGTCATCGAACTTTGCTCCTCCCTTACCAATTGTTGTATTTTTTGCATTTTGAAACGCTTCGTCGTATTGCGAAGTGCCCGGCAAAAATCTTCCATTATCTGCTGCAGATCTTGCCAGGTTTTGGGCCTGGATATCGGGAACACCGGAAGCCATGGCGCCTGTATAAGTGCCGGTATACTGGCCAAACCAGGTCGCATCAGGTTTCCAGGCGCGGTTAATGAACAATGCCGCCGTGGTAGCCGTATAAGCATCTCCTGAATTTTCCTGGATAGTATACGCTCTCAAAAACCAATTCTTTCCTTTGAATTCTAACTTATACTGACCCATCTTTAAGTTCTTTATCGCATACCTGTCAGCACCGGTATACACCGTTGTACCTGTGCCCCAATATGCCTGCAAACTAGCTTCCACGTTATCACTGATCTTGTAGCTGATCCCTCCGTCTAATTTTAGATTATACGTATTGTAATCAACAAGGTATTTCTCTTCGTACCCGGTGCGGCTTACATTGACAGCGCTGTAACTTTTGGCAGCAACTGTAAATAAAGCGCCTTGAGTAATAGGCCCTACTAAAGCTTGTTGAAATTGAGGCGGGAACTGACTTACGACACTAGTTACAAAACCATTGATTTGTGCAATAGATGCATTGGCAGGAAGCGTTGCAAAAGCAGGAGCGAGATTCACACCTGTCTGTGCCTGGATCCCCTGGATTACCTGAAAGGCTCCCGCCGTTCCAAACGCACCGATGTTTGCACTGGCTTCATCACCAAAAACATTAACGCCATCATAATTCGGATCAGACGTTCTGTCGCCAGCTTTGGGAGAGCTGAATACATTATTTCTTTCCAGATTGCTGTAATCCTGGGCCTCCCAGTCTTGGGCCTGTAAATATTGCGCGCTGAGTTTGAAAGCCCACTTGTCATTTATCTTTTTGCCCCAGCGTACGGCCCAATCGTAAAAGGGAGAAAGCGGCCTTTCTTTTCCATCAGTATGCATCATCCCTTGTTTTATCTCAAAACTCAACCCCTGGTATTTGAATGGACTTTTGCTGTTAATGAGCAAAGTGCCATTCATACCTCCTGATCCGTACAAAGCCGAAGAAGCGCCTTGCAACAATTCCATATTATCAACATCGAGAGAAGTAGGACCAACAATGCCGCCTACAGCAAAGTTCAGACCGGGTGCCTGATTATCTATTCCATCTATCAATTGATTAAAACGAAGATTTCCGCTGCTATTGAAGCCCCGCGTACTGGGTGTACGGAAAGTGAGGCTTGATGTGGTAAGGTCAACTCCTTTCAAATTTGCAACTGCATCATAATAAGTTGGCACCGCTACATTCCGGATATCACGACTACTCATTCTTTCAATAGAAACCGGCGACTCTAATATCCTTTGCGGGGTACGGGTAGCTGCCACGACAACTTCCTGGCCCAACGTGGCAGCCGGGGCAAGTTCGACATCAATGCCTGAGGCATCAGTTACCGAAATTTCTTTGTCTTCAAAACCAACTGAACTAAGAATGAGTGTCACCGGCAGCTTAGCTACTGTAAGTTTAAAATCCCCTTTGCTATCGGTAAACGTACCCTGGCTGGTACCTTTTACTGCAACTGAGACTGCTGGTAATGTTTCTTTAGTGGAACTGTTCTTGATGGATCCGGTAAGCGTAACATTTTGTGCTAAGGCAGAGATCGAAAGCACACAAGCAATCAGCCATGCGACAAAATAGAGGTAGCTTTTTCTCATATAGCAGTGTTTTTAAGGATTCAGGACGAAAAGTAAGAATTGATTTTTTTATCTGAAAATTTAATTTATACCAGAGTAGAATTTACAAAAACTCAAATTGTTTTGAGTAAGGGTTTACTATATTCGAACCATGACAGCGTTTACTTTTCCAAACCAGACAAAATTTTACCAGGGTAAAGTTCGTGATGTGTATACGATCGATAATAGGTGGCTGGTCATGATCGCCAGCGATCGCATCTCAGCGTTCGATGTCATTTTACCAAAATTGATCCCCTTCAAAGGACAGGTGCTGAATCAAATTGCAGCTTACATGTTGAGTGCAACGAAAGATATTTGTCCGAACTGGTTAATGAGCGTGCCCGCACCGACGGCCTCTATTGGGAAAAAATGCAAACCATTTAGGATTGAAATGGTGGTTAGAGGCAATTTAACCGGTCATGCATGGAGAACTTATTCGTCGGGTAAAAGGAAACTTTGTGGAGTAGCCATGCCCGATGGGATGCATGAAAATGATTTTTTCCCTTCTCCTATCATTACTCCATCTACAAAGGCAGAGGCAGGGCATGATGAGGATATTTCAAAAGAAGAGATCGTTGAAAAAGACCTGGCCACCGAAGATGAATGGAAGATCATAGAAGATTATGCATTGAAATTATTTGAGCGGGGAAAACAAATTGCCGCCAGCCGAGGATTGATCTTAGTCGATACAAAATATGAGTTTGGAAAGATCGATGACACGATTTATTTAATGGATGAAATTCATACGCCCGATTCATCAAGATATTTTTATGCAGATGGCTTTGACGAAAGACAAGAGAATGGTGAAAAACAGAAACAGTTGAGTAAAGAATTCGTAAGAGAATGGCTCATTGCCAATAACTTCATGGGAAAAGAAGGGCAAACAGTTCCTGAAATGAGCAATGATTGGGTGAATACTATCTCAAAACGATACATTGAGCTTTATGAACAGGTGATAGGATCAGCCTTTATTCCAGAGCCACTCGCCAGGGAGGAAACATATGACCGGATCATTGAAAACTTACAAAATCTGAAGCTTACTTAATTCTTTTGCGTTTGAAATACCTTGTTTGACCTTACGCTGTAACGGCTAAATAAATGGTAGCAACCAAAGAAAATTCCATTAAATAACAATGTTGCCCAAAGGCTGACTTTTAAGAAAGGAAGACCTGCTGTGTAACAACTCATTAAGCCATTAAATGTTTTTGGATAAGGTTGATTATTAATATCAAGTCCGCCACCTATCCAGTCAAGGAAATTGGAAGTGATAAAAAAGAAAATCGCTCCGGCCAGCGACCCAAGTATAATAGAGCCGAGCTTGTTTTTATTAATAAAAAAACCAATAACTGTAACAGCCGTGAACAAAATGTAATTCACCCATTGACCATGATAAAACCCTCTTATTTCAGTTAAACCACGCGAATATAAAAATTGGTATAAAACATCCGATATCAGCATCGAAAAAAGCGGAACAAGAAAAGAAAATCGTTTGTCCTTAATAACTGAGCCTGCAAACAGGGCCATAGCTATTTGGGGAGCAAATCCCCACGGCCTGTTATCCCAAACACGATAAAGGGCGGCGGCTACGATTAACAGAACGAAGACAAGAATAGTCGTCTTTTTATTTTTCATATTATCGATGTGAGTTTTTAAAGGAAATACAAAAATAAATGAATTGAGGGAAAGTCAGCTCGCAGATTATTCGCCACTGTGAACTGGCACTGATGCTCTGAACAAGTAGGTTTGTGAGATCGCTTTCAAATGAACGGATTGATGATTTGTTATAAATGCGGCCTCTCCCTGGTGCAATTCAAGTTCATTTAGCCCGGTGGTTATCGATACATCACCGCTGATCACCAGGACGATCTCCCCAGTTGAGGATTCAAATGACGACGACGTTTTTTTTTGTAATGAAAAGGAACTTAATTTAAAATCAGGCGCACCTGTTCTGTATAACTTCTCAACCTCATTTATTTTTTGAGGCTGCAGGACCAGGGGAGTCGTTTCTTCAAATCGTACATGTTTCATTAATTCTTTTACGTCAATATGCTTGTTGGTTAAACCTCCTCGCAAAACATTGTCTGAATTAGCCATGATCTCCACATTCTGTCCCTCAAGGTAAGCATGTGGCACACCCGCGTCCTGGAAGATGCCTTCTCCCGTTTTTAAATTCAAAAGATTAAAAAAATAAACGGAGAAAATGCCACGATCAATTTTTTGAGGTTTCGATGATTGCTCATTAAAGGTCAGGGATGCCCTGGCAGCCCAAAAATTTTCATCGCCCTTTTTCAGCAGCCCTTGCTTGTACTGTGGAATTATCCTTTGAAGCAATGGTTCCAGCAACTGGTTTACCGATTCTTGCGGCATTTCCATCACGGTCTTGTACAGCTGATCATAACCAGTGGCATCAAAAATTTCCAACAAGGGTTTTAATTCAGAAATATTTCGAAGTGTCACCCTTAATTTTTCTACCGCTTTAAAGCCATGCAACAACCAGAAATCACCCAGGGCCACCATTAATTCCGGCTTGTGATTATCGTCTTTATAATTGCGGTGGGGCGCGTTTGACGGGATCCTTTCCTTGTTTTCTCTTGCAAATTCAAGTTCCGCCTCGTGTTTTGCCGGATGAACCTGGATAGAAAGCATGTCCCTGACGTCCAGGATTTTTAAAAGATAGGGAAGTCTTCCGAATTTTTTTGCTACCGTCTTGCCAAGGGTCTTTTCCTTATCTTTTTCTATAAATTGATTCAACCCGATTTCACCGTCTTTTGTAACAAGAATTGACGAAGCTGAATCATGAGCACCCAGCCAGTATTCAGCCATCGGCTCATGTTTGGGATTTGAGCGCGATAGTAATTTTGAAAGAAACTCAACTCCTCCCCAATCATAGTTCCTGATAACTCCTTTCAGTTTGTAAATGGATGATTCGGTACTTGCCATCCTTAAGTTTTGTATTTTAAAGTAAAGATAGCATATGGCGTCACACAACGAGTTGGGAAAGGAAGCAGAGCAGATGGCGGTAAATTATCTTACACAAAAAGGTTATAAGATCCTTCACTGCAACTGGCGGCATTCACGTTATGAAATCGATATTATTGCGATGAAAAATGAATTGCTTCGAATTATTGAAGTAAAGTCACTGAAGTCATCTGAGCTTAAATATCCGGAAGAAAGTGTAACGAGGAAAAAATTCAAATACCTGCTCAAGGCCGCTGATGAATTTCTTTTTCAAAATCAGCAATACAGGCATGTTCAGTTCGACATACTTTCGATTGTGATGAGTCGCGACAAAGAGCCGGAATACTTTTTGATCGAGGATGTGTTTGTTTAAAAGAATATAAATACTCAAAATGGATTCATCAATCTACCGCGGGTGGGCGTTTTAATTTTTCCATCATTCGTTCCACCATTCGATAGGTCGCCGGGCAATATTCAAGGTTCTGCTTGTGGGTGTGCAAATAATAAACCATCTTCTTTTTCGAAAAGTGGGGGAATCCTGCGCAATCCGCCGGTCTTACCTCATAAATCGAGCACATATTGGTGTCCAGGTCAAGGAACTGGCAGGGAGTGCTTTTGTTCAACCAATCTCCAGTACCTCGCTGTTTATACAGCCATTTGTCCTTAAACGCCTGCACTGTCATATTTAAATGGGCCGAGATCCTCTTCATGTCTTTTTCTTTAAAAGTCGGCGTCATTGTTTTGCAGCAATTACCGCAGCTAAGACAATTAACCTCTCTCCACGCATCTTTTTCTACAATGGAAGCTAATTGGTCAAGTTCTTTTGGAGGATCTTTTTCAAGTTGGCTAAGAAACCTTCTGAAAGCTCTCTTGCGGTGCCGGACTCTTTGCTTGAATGATCTCAGGTTGACAATAGACATACTCACATCTGAATATCGAAGGTAATAGAAATAATTACTCAAATAATATACCGTAACAACTTTTCATCATTAAGGCTATTTTTGCTGGATATAAAAAACCAACTCATGCATTTACGGTCTATCATTGTCCTGTCTGCTGCGATAATCATTTTTCTATCCTGTAATAACAAAAGTTCAACAAGAGGCACAAAGGCTTCATTTTGCGATACTGCTTGTATGCAGGATAGCGTGAAATTCATTGACAATAACAACAAGCTGAAACCCTATGTTTATATCAGTGCAAAAAACTGCATTGGCGACACCCTTACCTGGGGGTTTATCGGGCAAAATAAAAACATCCCATTCGAATACCGGCTCAACAAAGATTATTCAAGATGTTATATTAAGGACACAAGCTATGCTTTGCTTGTATTTAATACTTGTGAAAATGGAAGAGGGTATTTTCTAAAACTATCGTATGCTAAAAAGAGCAGTTTCAGAAAGTCAACAACTGCCATCAATAACTTTGACCCCAGGTTTTCTGTTGCAGATAGTTTGCTTGCTTATACAGATAAGGGAAATCTTTTTGTGGAAGATATAGGAAACGATAAACAAGCATCGATGACCTTTGGTAAGGAGCTGGATTTTGATTTTGATGCGATCCATGAAACTCTTGACTCGGTAAATATTACCCGAAACCGCATTTGGGCCAAAGTAAAGGTTGACGGCGAGTGGAAGACCCTTGAGAAGAATATTACTCTGCAATAAATACCTCCAAATTTCAAAATCGGAATTTGAGATTTGAAATTTAGAATTTGATCAGCACATGTGGGAATCTTATAAAAAAGGATTCAAGGCCTATCTGCAACTTGAAAAATCTCTTTCTGATAATTCAGTAGAAGCCTACCTGCGCGATATAGAAAAACTGACTGAATATCTTCAGCAATCGAACAACCTAAAGGCACCCGCGGAGATTCAATTAAAAGATCTTGAAAATTTTTTAAAATGGATCGCTGAATTAGGTCTGAATGCGACGTCGCAGGCGAGGATCATTTCAGGCATCCGTGCATTTTATAAATATTGCCTTTTGGAAAATATTGCGACAAAGGATCCCGCTTTCCTGATAGAAGCACCGAAACTAAAAAGAGCCCTGCCCGATATTTTAAGTTTCGAAGAAATAGAAAATATCATCTCACAAATCGATCTTAGTAAGCCAGAAGGGGGTCGCAACAAAGCCATAATAGAAATAATGTACAGCTGCGGTCTCCGGGTTAGCGAAGTCGTCAATCTGAAAATATCCAACCTACATCTTGAAGTAGGATTTATCCGTGTAATTGGCAAAGGCGATAAAGAGCGATTGGTTCCCGTTGGTAAAAGTGCAGTGAAGTTTATCAACATTTATAAGAATAAAATAAGGGTGCATACAACAGCGGCGTCGGGCAATGAAGACATTTTATTTCTTAATAGCCGGGGAAGTAAGTTATCAAGGGTAATGATTTTTTTGATCATAAAAAACCTGGTAACCAAAGCAGGAATCAAAAAAAATATTTCACCTCATACTTTTCGTCATTCTTTCGCTACTCATTTAATAGAAGGCGGCGCCGACCTCAGGGCTGTGCAGGAGATGCTGGGCCATGAAAGCATTACTACTACAGAGATATACACTCATCTTGACAGGGAATTCTTGAGGAAAACTCTTGAGAAATATCATCCCGCTTTTCGACACCCCT
>JGI24806J26614_1000414_pt1 | contig 12851 bp, 14 predicted proteins | sample Kansoi200umMDA_FD_26614 | JGI IMG/M metagenome (IMG submission 26614)
TTTGCCACAAGTGTTGCACATCAATAGTCTACACACAAGACGGAAAAAATGTAGATCGGATGCAGACTCTATTGCATTCTTTACTTCTATATCAGAGGAAANCTCGCTTACATCAAGAGTTAATGAAAGACCGCCATTGAGTATATTGTCTATTGAAGTACAGTCTTTAATTACAGAATTATGTTTATTATTGTCAGATAATAATAACTCCCTAGCATTCAATGTTAACCCTTGTGAATACGTAATTGTATTTTGTTGATTTGAGTTTAGAAGAGAGATCCTGCCATATTTATCAGAATCTAGAGTTGCAAATCTTGTAGCACTATCATCATGTATCATAGCAATTCCTATAGAGTCTTCTCCAAGATGTTTACCCTGTTCTACAGCTACATCCACAGCAGTCTTCAAAACTTTTTGCAAAATCTCTGCTCCATCTTTGGAAGTGTCATGACCTAAAATTTTATAGACTGATTCTTCTGCTCCAATAAGGTTAATTATAACATTAGTAGTTCCAAGCTGCATAAACTGTGTGCTGTTGGCAATTACAGGAATCATTTGTTTCCTTATGAGATCTGCAATAATCTTCTTCCTCAAGGACATTGCAGATAATACAGGCTTTATCATGAGAGCAAGCCTGGCTCTGAAATAAGTTTCATCCTTATTAGACTGATATGCTAGTCTTGGAAGATTAATAGAAAGTGATTGTAAAGTCATAACCGTACCAGAAGCCTTGCCTCCTATACTTTTACGAATACCATTGTTACTTCTAGACCCACTCTGTAATATAGAAATGATACCACCAGCGCGTACTATTGACCCAATAGTATCAGTGTAATCCTTTAGTTTGCCATTATTGATTAGAGATATTCCTATTCTAGGGATAGGAGTAGAAACAATGTAACTTCTATAACCAGACAATACTGCATCAATTGATTTTTTATCAAATTCATCCAATTGAACTGTTATTGTAGTAATAGGAAGTCCGGATGAAGAATAGGATGGTGCTACAGAAGATGCCATCAGAATATTCTCAAATCGTGATGCAATATCACTTGGCTCCATTATATGATCTTCTAGTAGTAAGGGAATAACTCCATCCAGTACAATTTCTGTTGAAATCTCTCTACTTAGAAGCGAAATTAATATAGGCAGAGCAGTTCCAAGGTCGTTTGAATTCTTTATCACTGGTATTCTAGAGACATTTAAGAATTTGCCTTTTAAGTCTAAACCGGCTTCGGCAAAATCAGCAATATTTAGAAATACAGTATCAGGGAGCAAGCTCCAAATGCCACAGTTAGAGATACTTATTTCACCATTCAAGTGCATATCTGCTATATCTTTTGGAAGTATATTGAGCATGAGATGTTCTGAGAATACAGAGTGAGAAGCCTTTGACATTATACTATCAGCTCCGTTCTTCATTGTGTCTATATTATTTATCATTTGTACAACATCAGAGGCAGGTAATCCTAATCTAGCCAACTTGTTTCTATATTCTTCATGTCCATGTTCAATCAACACGGAATTTACCGTTTCTCTAATTAATGATGAAGTAAGATAGGAAGTCTGGAATTTGTATATCTTGTTTTCAACCTCTTCTGTGATTTTGTTTGCCTGTTCAAGTGGCATGTTAGCCTCTCTTACTAATGACTGGATTATCTTATGTGAATTAAACTCTTCAATTGAATGTCTGGTAGTCCTAACATACATTTTACCACTTTCAATTATTGATCTCTCTTCTATCTGTCTAGCAAGGCTCAATACCAATTTACCCAAGTTAGTAATAGTGTAACGTCGCTCTGCCTTGTTAAGAGCAACAAGTGATTGTCTTAAAAGTTTTCGTAAATGATATGCAAATTTTCCAGACTCCTTTTTAGACTTAAATCCAGCAAGAGACTTTAACTCCGAATAAGTCAGAGGTCCTTTAGAATTTAAAATACGCAGAATATCAATTCTATTAGGGCTAGCCATAACAGAAAAAATCATTCTAACTCGCTTTGAGGCAGATTCTAAAACTCCATCTCGCTTTATTTCTGTTTGATATGAATAGTCGTGACTCAACTGTTCCATTGCACCCGTTATTCGAATAAATGATTAAAACTACTTTGTAAATTTTTCTTAACCAATCATATAATAGACCCTACTTCTATCAAATTGATTAGCAGGTCAACAGATTTAACTTTCAATCATCATACGATCATCTTTTACTGTGACTTCATCAACTTCGCTTCTGACCCTAACCTCCTGAATAGTAGTTGGAACTTCTGGTAATCGTGACTTTGCTTCATCTTCAAGTATTCCTTCAACTTCATTCAATATTGAAAGCGCGTCAGCATCCATAGAAGTTGAAATCTTGCCTGCCTCTGACTTGATATTGGAATTATGTAAAACGTCCGATGTCACTGACGTCATCTCTGATAACAAATTGCTTGCTGCTGGAACTGATCTCGAAATATCACTTTGAATCTCCTTGATCATGTCAATAGTTGGATTAATGGTATCAAGCACCATGGCGAATTCATTGATAGTACTGAAGCGAATTACTACTACTTCTAGTGCAAGGCTCATGTTTCGTGTAGTCCGCTGAACTCGATGTATATTTGCTAGCTCTATTGCAAGAGATCTTGCCGTAGCATTGTTACCTACCTTTATGTTAGCAGCTATTTTATAACGTAAGTCTTTATCCATCAGGATGAACTTTTTATCAAGCATATTCAATCGAGTGAGTTGGTTATGAACTACTGTGCTAGCGGTTAAAATATCACTCATAAATTGTTGATGCTTGCCCATCTTCTTTTCTATCCAAAGTTGATTATTAAAAAATGTTAAAACTAAGTGTTAATGTATATATACAAAAAGCTGTTACAAAGCTAGCTACAAACTCAAAGTTGATATAAGTTGTAGATGAGCCTAAACCTAAAGTTTCATACATACATCATTAATATATTTTAGTTATTGGCAACTTTTTGTAATGCAATTAGTTGTATTTTGAAATTAATAAAACATTTCCTAGCAACTACAAAAATCAAGATAACAACTTGATCTACTCAGCTTTTTACATATATTGTCTAATAAGTATATGGAGATGTATTTCTTTGATCCGAAATAACCAGATCTAAAGCTTCTGTAACAAAAGACCATGTTTTGGATCAAAGCCAGCTACTTTGACTGTTGTTCCTATAGGTAGATCTTTAGGGGTTACAATGCTAGGAAGAAACCCTGATGCTCTAAATGGCGCATTATCTACCTTGAAAATGACCCATGCATATGACTCGGCATCTTCAAATCCTTCCGGCGCTACAGCTTGGATTGTATAAGTGACCACCTTACCAATTCCTTCTAATTCGATAGATTCGAATTTGCTACCAGAGCATTTTTCACAATAGTTTACTGTCTCTAGCATTGTATGTCCGCAATCTGAACATTTGTTGGCAAGAATTTTATTTTTCTTAGCAGATGCGATAAATTTCTCTCGTGCACTCATACCTGTTATTACCTGTTAGCCCCAGACAGTATTTCTTACTGCACCTTTCTAAAAATATGAACAGCAGCACTTGCACCAGTCGCCCCAAAATTATGTGTAAGAGCGGTTTCTGCGTTTTTAATAGTTCTTTCTCCTGCTTTGCCAGTAAACTGCTCAAAAACTTCTACAACCTGACCTACACCTGTTGCACCGATTGGATGACCTTTTGATTTCAAACCTCCAGAAGGATTGATTGGAATTTCGCCATTTCTTCGAGTTGCTCCCTCTGTTACAGCACGAGCAGCAGTCCCTTTCGGAAAGAAACCAAGATCTTCAATATCAATTATTTCTGCGATTGTAAAGCAGTCATGCACTTCTGCAAAATCAATGTCTTTTGGAGTAATCCCAGCCATTTTGTATGCTTGCTTGGCAGCTGATATTGTGCTTGGAATAGTAGTAATATCTTCACGAGATTGAACTGCCGCCGGCGAAGCTCCTCTGCCTGAACCTATAACTTCAATATACGGTTTTCCGCTCTTCTTGGCAAACTCTTCATTACAAAGTATGATAGCTGATGCTCCATCTGAAAACGGGCAGCAGTCTAAAAATTTCAAAGGTGAAGCCACGACAGGAGATTTCATTACATCATCAATTGTGATTTTTTTTCGAACATGAGCCTTTGGATTGAGAATTCCATTTTCATGGTTCTTCACGGCCACGTAGGCAAGGTCTTCTTCATTAGCCTTGTATGTAGTCATATATACCCTTGCTATTGATGCAAATAATCCAGGAAATGAGGCTCCATTTCCTCCTTCATAAAAGAAATCAGAACAGTAAGAAAATAAAGTAGTACTTTGACTAGTTCCTGTATGTGTTATTTTCTCGACACCTAATGCAAGAACACAATCATAAAATCCTGCAGCTATATTGGCATATGCTTCTCTAAACATAACAGAACCAGAACCACATGCAGACTCGATCGTAAGCCCTGGAACGTATGGAATTCCTAAGTTACTCATAATAACAGGTGCCATATGGACCTGCTTGTCAGTCACTCCAAAAACATTTGAGATATAACCCGCCTGAATATCCTTTGGTATAATACCTGCAGACTCTATTGCATCTTTTGAGGCATTTAATGCTATTTCAATAATACTTTCATTTAATTTACCGTATTTAGTACTGCCAGCCCCAAGGACGCAGACCTTATTTGTCATGTATTTAGAAACACCTTTTTGCATATATATAAGAATTGTTAGACATCAATCTATACAATAATAACATCCATATTTATTCTATTTAATGTAATTCATGCATGACAATAAGGATGAGCCATTTATACTTGTAATCTGTGAAAACCTCATGCCGCACGAAAGATAGCACAAGCACTTGGGACCAATAATTTCAAAAGATCCATATCATCAGCGGGTGTTCCATTTTTTTATGGTGTTTCAAATAATAATAATAATCACTTTATAATATTCTCTTCTATAACCACCTATACGGCTTGGTGGATGTCATAAGAATCGAGAGATACACCCTGCATTTGATTTAGAGTGGATGTCACTTCTCGCCAAGTGAGGTAGACTGAGTGGAGCAAATTATAAAATCAATATCAGAGGCTTCAAAAAGAGCTACCAGATTTATCCACGCCTGCGACTACGATCAAGCAGGTGAGGTCATCGGTTATAATATCCTTCAATATGCTTGTAAATTTAAGTATGAGGAATCCTTATGGGCTAAGTTTTCGACGCTTACCGATCAAGAAATAAGGGAATTGTTTGATAATCTGCTAAAACCTAGCAGGGTATTGGCTGAAGCTGGTAGATCTAGACATATGTTTGATTTCATATATTGAGTGAATCTTTCGAGATCTTTCACAATTGTTTAAGGTAGGCAGTAATGTCAAGCAATATCATAACTTGTCCATTGGCAGAGTACAGGGACCTACTCTTTTATTTGTAGTACATAAAGAGATGGACATTAGAATACATATTCCAGATCCTTATTGGAACATATCGACAGATTTTGAAAAAAATGGGCACATAATTAAAGCCCTTTTACAAAAAAGACAAAGTACAGACGTTATCAGAAGCAAATTCAATAATGAATGCTTGTAATGGCAAAAATGGATTAGTCAGTCAAATTAAAGTTCGAAAAATGTTACTTCATCCTCCCACTCCATTAAATCTAAGCGACTTACAAAGAGAGGCATATAGATTATTCAAACTTTCTCCTTCTTGCACGCTATCAATTGCAGAAAATCTTTATCTCAGTGCGACGATTTCTTATCCACGAACATCAAGTCAGAAGCTGCCATTATCTATAGACTACAAGAAATTTATTACGTGTCTATCTGAAGTGAATAACAATTACGAAAGCTTAAGCGCAGCATTACTCTCCAAGGATCGTCTTTTACCGAACGAAGGAATTAAAACCGATCCTGCACATCCAGCCATCTATCCAATTGGAGAAAAACCGGATCGGCGACAACTAGATCTAATGCATTTTAAAATCTATGCCCTTATTGTCAGAAGGTTCTTCGCGAATTTCGGCGACCCAGCAGTAAATCAGCATACAATAGCATTAATTGATATCAATGGTCGTTATGTTTTGAAATCTGAAGGAAAATCAAATATATATGAGTGATTGATACATTTTTACGAACCATATTTTATATTTCACGAAGTCGAACTCCCAGAATTGAATCAAGGCGATGTTTTGAAAAATATCGTAGTTATTTCTAAAGAGAAATCCATCCAACCGCCACTTCGATTTAACCAAGCTAGTTTATTAGAACAGATGGAAAAAGAACAGATAGGGACAAAGGCTACAAGAGCAGAAATCATAGGTACTTTGTTCAAACGAAATTACATTATCGCAAGTCAAAATCTCGTAGGAATTGAAGTCAGATCTTGGATTTGCCGTAATAGAAACAATGAAAAAATATGTTCCAAATATTGTTTCTAGATTTTACCAGAGCTATGGAAAATGATTTAGAAAAGATTGAAATATGTAAAAGCAACAGTTTTTTAATTATAGAATATGCAGTTGATACCTTAATCGAATGGCTCACTAGGTTTAAAGAAAAAGAGGTTAATCTGGGGCAGCAGATAACCGATAGATCAGACATTACTTTGACCAAAGAGATGACTGCAGGAACTTTTCCTCTCTGTCAAAAAAGGAGAATTAAGAGTGATAATATCTCGCACATCAAAGAAGAGATTCGTGGGTTCTTCTAATTACTCTGCTGAATGTAAAGCAACTGCTCGGTTTCCTCAGAAAGGCTCAATAAAAACTACGACCAAAAAATGTAATGTATGTAATTTGCCGATCATCAATATGTATTTTCATCTAGTGTAAGACATCCGTGGAAAATATGTATCAATAGGCTCTGTCAGTCAAAGAATAAGGGAGTAGCTAACTAAATATACTGGTATTATTGCCATATACATCAGTTCGGCGATTTTTCAAAAGTGGAAGTAATTCTCGTACCTTTTGGACTCTGGATTTATCAATCTCAACAACTTCCATTCCTTCTCTATTTCCCATATCTAACAGAACTACACCAAATGGATCTACAGCCATACTTCTGCCAGAGAAAATGTTGCCAATTTGATTGGGTGCAATCATGTATGAACCATTTTCAATAGCCCTCGCCTTAAGTAATGTCTGCCAGTGTTCTTCCTTCATAACGCCCTGAACCCATGCGGAAGGAGAGACCAAAATATTGGCACCCTTAACTGTCAAAATCCTAGACATTTCAGGAAAACGAATATCATAACAAATCATCAATCCTAGGTTTCCTACCGATGTCTTGACAGGCTTTTCAATCATATTACCAGCCATCATCTTATCAGATTCTTTAATTCCTAGCGCATCATAAAGGTGTAATTTGCGGTAAACTGAAGATATTTTACCATTATTGTCTATAAGAACTGCTGTATCGTACACACGATTATCAAACCTACTACCATTTTTTTCATAAATTGTTGATATGATGCTAATCTTGTTTGCCTTGGCAGCTTTACGCAGAGTAGCTATGAAATTTCCATCATTCACAGATTCTGCCTTTTCTGATAATTGCTTTGCAGACATACTCACTGGTGAATAAGCCATCTGGAATTCAGGAAAACATATCATACTTGATTTCTTCTTTGCAGCTTCTCTGATAAAGTCGACTGACAATTCCAGATTTTCCATCTTGTCTTCTGATGATCTCATCTGTACTATAGCGACGAAAGGAAACTGTGGCAATTTTTCAGTCTAGTAGTGCTCATCAAAGCACAAAATAAAATAGTTTGCTACTATTAGAGGGGCTTTCCTGAAATATACCAATCCTCCTTAGATTTTTCATCATATACAATAATTATGTGTTCAGATTTAGCTTTTAGGATTTCCATCGCCGCTTCAGTTATCGCCTTTGCAAATTCTTGTTTCTGTTCTTTAGTTCTTCCAGGATACAGTGAAACTGAAATTAGAGGCATATATAGAAATTGATTCATAGATAATTAAACCATTTCTACTGATGAAGAGTTGGAATGAAATCATTATATAACAACACGCAAATTACAAACAATTCTTCATATTAGCAATCGATTTTTTAATCTCAATTACAATATATTCATTCATAAAGGATTATAAAATTGGCTGATATAATAGCTCCTATTATTGCACTAATCAAATTAACCGTATTATTATTAACTATTGATATCCCCTTTTCTTGAATGGTAGGAAAATTGCAATGTATGGATCTTTTTTCTAGAGATTTTCTACAATTTATGCATCTGTATTTAGCTTGAATAGTCGCTCCAAAAATGCTGTCGATATTTGTTGATATCATTCCACCAACAATAGCTGCTGAAAGTATAATAGGTATACGCAATGGTATATTTTCTGATATTAATAGTCCACATATTGTTCCTATTAAAAGTGAACCTATAAGTGCAGCGATCTCCCCTTGAATTGTGACTCCCCCTGATTGACCTTTATCAATTTGCTTACCTGTTAATAGTGATCTTGGTTTTACTTTACTTAGTAAACCTAATTCAGTTGCAATAGTATCCGAAAGGGCAAAACTTATTGAACCAACAAAACATAGCATAAAGATTGGATCATTATGAAATACATAATAAAGGATAGCAATAGTTGCTAATGGTCCTCCATTCGCTAATACATTTCTCCATCCTCGTGCACCGTTGTTTTCCTCAGCTACTCCCATCCTCTGTTTCTGTTTATATTTATACTTGGTAAACAGCGAAGCAATTAGGAAAAATAATAGCAAGACAATAAACCATGAAGTACCACCAAAATATAATATAATAAAACCTATCGGAATGGCAGTTAATGCACCATATTTATCGATTACATTTATTTTGTAAGCAAAAATAGTCATGACGACGATACTACCAAGCCATACCATAACTTGTTCTATAAAAAACATATCTATTATAACTGAAATTATCTTATTAAGTATCTGTTGTTAAATTGAAAAATATTACTTATAAAGCGGGTTATACTCCAAGATAATCTTCTGTGATATTTTTGTGCCAGTTCGTAGGGCAAAGATTAGATATCTTTGGATGAATGTAACTGGTATAGATAACTTCAGAACCAAGAGTCATATTCAATTTTTTTACTATAGACAACTCTTTTATTCCATATTTATTTCTTGATACCTATAGTTTCTGTGTAGATTCTATTTATCATACTCGAATAATCCATCCAAAGTAATTGTTGGTACCAATTTAAATATTTGTATCAATTATTGAACATCCAATGTATTAATAAAAGAGGACATTAAAATTTCTCGTTTTCATTATAAGTAGTGAACATAATATCCATCAATACTTTGGTTTGATACCTAGCTCTATGAATAATAAAGATATATTTTTACTAACTATCTGTTCTTTCCTTGGCTCTCAAACAATAATAGATTTTATTAATAGTGGTCATTTAGACATTAAAAAGACATGCATGTTTATAATAAGTTGCTGTTTTACATAATTAAAATAATACAGTAGTTGCCTGGCATGATATTCTAGCTAGATCTATTATATAATAATAGTATTCCTATGTAAACTTTAATATACTTTCGATTCAATATCAGCGGATTATTAAAAAATGAATTCATCAGAAGAATCTATACTATATAGGATTAATGAAAGGATAACCCAATGTAAATTGTGTCCTCGCTTATCAAATTACATCGAGGCCATTGGTAAATCCAAAGTAAAAAGATTTATAAATGAACAATATTGGGCGAAGCCTCTTCCAGGTTTTGGGGATGTAGAAGCGAAGTTATTAATTATTGGCTTGGCACCTGCTGCCCATGGTGGAAATAGAACAGGTAGAATGTTTACAGGCGACAGCTCGGGAGATTGGGTTACAAAAGCTTTATTTCAAACGGGATTTGCGAATATACCTACAAGCCAGTTTAGAAATGATGGACTCATTTTAAAAGGCGCCTATATTGTTGCAGCGGTGAGATGTGCTCCACCTAATAACAGACCAACTCCTTTTGAAATATCAAATTGTTCACAATATCTTTTGGCAGAATTAAACATTTTACATTCTACAAAAGTTATCCTAGCCCTTGGAAAAATTGCTTTTGATGCATATTGTAAAGCCTGTAATTTAAAAGGAATAGCTTTTGACCATGGCGCTCGTTACTGTATTAAGGGAGACAAGATTCTGCTTGCTTCTTATCATCCTAGCAGACAGAATACAAACACTCATAAGTTAACATGGCAAATGTGGATGGATATTTTCAAAACTGTCAGATCATTGATATCAGATAGATAGATGACTTTTCACTTAACAACAAGACTATAGATCGAGACATCATAATTCCCTTTATATTCAAGTGAAGTAGAACGTTGGCGAAATATGATTATTCTTTAGAGAAAAGATGCGAACTAGAACATCTATCGAATTGATTATTTTGGTTGGTCGTTTATATATAAATAAAATGCTTATTAGAAGAGAAGAATCTTAAATGAAGTGCCAATAAATATATAGAGAAAAGGTAGCAAAAAGTGGACTATAATCTGAAGCTTCTTTCAAGTCTACATCAAGGTTTGGTTTTCATAATTCTCTTGTTATAGTATATTAGTTGCATAGTTATTATCAAATATCAGTGATAGTTGATAGTTAAGAATGTTTAAGTTCTATTACTGCAATGCATTTTTACCAGTGAAATCATGCTGCATTATATATACAGCACAATGAAGAGAGAAGCTGTAAAAGCAATAGTCCTTATTTTGGGATTTATTGTAATACTGTTAATAATTCATTATGATAATAAATCGACAGTATTCGCACAAAATCTTGCTAATAATAGTAATAATTTTTTTCTGGCTAATGGGACATTTATAAAAAGCAATAGTATGACAGATTATGCTAACATCAGTTCTCTTATCAGCGACGACTATAATATAGAAGGAACAATAAATGGTCAGATTAGTGCAAAATCAGAGGAATTAGCAACAAATAAGAACAATCAGACCACACTAGACGCGGATGTATCAGTGCAGATGTACCTTTTAGATGGAAAATTGAGACTCGATGTGTCTAAGGGATACGTCAAATATTTCAAGGCAAATATAACAATGATAACAACTACTGGTAGCGAGATCCATGAGCATCTGATTATTTTCAAGCCTTATACTGCTGGGATTGCATTACTAACTAATAATAGTATAACGACACAGAATATGAATATAACAAGTAATAATAGTTCTATATCACGAAATGCATATAATAGTATAGTATTCTCAGGTGTAGCCGACATAATAACAAATGGAGTGATGCAGTGGATAGATGTACCAATATCTGTATATATATTAAATGATAAGGTAATTACCATTGAATTGGATTCAAGCAGAATTGATAATCATTTCTTCGATGCACCGATCTATGGTCTAGTAAGTACAATTGAACCACTTATACCTACGCAGAAAAAATAGCAGATGATCTAGTTTCACGCGAAACACAATAGCGCTATTAATAGTTTTTAAATATATATTCAAACATAATCTGAATATATGGAAATAAAGAATAATAGCTCTGCTTTAACATAGCCTGATCTAGATAATAATATTTTTAATGTCAAGATATAAATTCTAGAAGTTTCTATTATATTCTTAGATTATTTTTAGGATTATAAATTAATATAACTTCATTATATATTTGATAGTAAACCATTATGACAAAGATTTGTTTTCATAGGGCCAGCTATTCCATAATTTTCAATGTTTTCATCTATATATAGAGAATATAGTTCCTTAAGTTTAGGCATTTTCTTAGTTGATGGTTGACTTAGGTGGGCTCCATATAATCTTAGCATTTCCATCTGCTACATTTTTGGGAATATTACCTATAGTATTGCTTCTAATTCTTCTATATTTATTGAGTTGTTGATTAACAATTATTGAAAGCAAGAGTTATAGCTAAGTACTATACATGAAAAGTTCTCCTTGCAAGTATCATCCTCCTCGCCTTACTCATATTCCTGGAGTAAATTCGGAAGAGAAGCTGAATTTGTTGTTGTGCTATATCTTAAATTAAAAGGATGGAACATAAAGCTTTCCAAAGGAAGTAGGGGACCAGCAGACATTATCGCTACTCGGGATTTCAAAAAGTGGCTGATCCAAGTAAAATCAAGCAGCTTGATACCTAGGTTGAAAGGCTCAGAGGTAAAACGACTTTGGAAAATGGCTCAAAGAGATAGAGGTCACGCTGTAATTGCTACTTTGTGCCCATTAGAAACTGCGATTGGAACGTCAATGACAAAAGAACAAAATATTTTGGGGTTATATACAAAAGACACAGCAATATTGCAATTTGGAAATTATGCCATGTCTTTTTATTCGCTTAAAGATTGGAAAAGATTAAGACCTTAAGACAGTGATTGATAATTCATGATGTTGTATTAAGCCCATAATTCATTCATTATTGCATTCCCATTGGAATCAAGTAATAAAACCATCAAAAGGATTCTTTAAAGTTCATTATCCTAAAGATCATTCTTACTATATATTATTCTCAGTTATATGCAGCTGATTGCTACCTGCTATGCACAAGCCTGAGTTAAAGTTTACATAGAACAATTTTCTCTAATGGTTATAGGACATATCTCTGTAGATAACTTACGATGACATCACATGAAGGGCCCACAATATTATGGAATATGCTTAAGGGGAAGAAGGTCAAAAGCAATGACGGAAAGGATGTCGGCGAAATTAAAGAAATATCTTTGAATTTCTTACGGTTAGAAAAGGGTACAATAAGTAAGGACAAATTTTGGATTCCAAAATATATAGCTGATGCTTTTGACGGTAAGACATTATGGCTTTTAGTAAGCGAAGAGGAACTCCTTGGTAAATAT
>JGI24806J26614_1000415_pt1 | contig 12848 bp, 11 predicted proteins | sample Kansoi200umMDA_FD_26614 | JGI IMG/M metagenome (IMG submission 26614)
TACGCTTATTACAATATTAAGTACGAGATGAAACAGCAGTTAGGTTCAAAATTTGATACTTCGCTTTATACTTACTTTGTCTATGTATCGACAAGTATCCCGGACGAAACAATTCCACGAGGATTGGCTATCGGTGGAGCAGATCACCTGGCCAACACCTCGAATTATACGATTGGACTGGATGCACATGCGTTGGCGCATGCGTTTGGGCTGCCTGAGCCAGCCGTTCCAACTTCCAATGGAATAATGTCTGGCGGGATTTCTCAGTGGCCTAATTGCATATTTACAGCTGAAGAAAAAGACAGTTTAAATACCAGCCCTTTCTTAAAGGTGCAATGATTTCTTCCAAAGACGTTTGCCTTTGGAGGTTGACATTATCCTTCAAATTGTAAAAATCAAAACAGTGTTTTTCTGCTGTTAAAGGCAGATCGCCCTTGCACGAATATTTGTACTCAAACAATTTATTTCCGGAAGCGGGAGCGCCGATTAGGGGTTTGCCTTCCAGACAGTCATCGGGTCCATCTATATAATGACAATTCCCGGACAGTGGCAAGCCCCGTATCAGGACAACTCCCGTTTTAAATGATCTGGCCATTTGGAAGTATAACCGTGAAATAAAGTTGGTCATCCTTCGTTTTAACAAGTCTTAAAGAAGATTTCACCATAAAAAGTGCCTGTTATACATATATCTTTGGCCTCGCAATGAAAATAATTGCCTTCATAGTATTGCTGTCGCATATCAACTTTTCGATGTTTATTGCACAAATAGACGAGGTTGATGTTTTTTATAAGAATGGCCAGCAGCGTGAAGATGTTAACAGCCTTGTCGAATACCTCGCCAGCACTTTTCAGATAAAACATAAGCCGATCAAGGACAGTGACGATGACAATGCCCGTTATTTTCATATGGTTAAACTGCCCAATTATATTATTCCACAGCCAATCGTTAGCAAAGAGAATAATTTCAACTTCAGCGACAAAAGCTTTGCTCTTTATATTGAAAAGAAATTGATCTCCGTTTCTCTCGACATCCAGGGGCCTCCTCCCAAAATTTAGTTTCCCTAACTACTCTCTATCGCCGTTGTTTATTGCTTGCCCGGAACGCCTGCGGGTTCTCAAACAAATAAACACAGTTGTCATTTTTCAATTACAATAATGAAAAACAAGAAACAGAAACTATCCTGTTTGTTGGTAGTGGTCATAGGATTCTTCTACCTTAATGTTTGTGCACAGGATACGCTCCACCTGACTCTACAGGATGCCGAAAACCAATTCATTCAAAGGAACTTTTTGTTGCTGGCTTCAAAGTACCAGGTAAGCAGTGCCGATGCAGCTATCATACAAGCAAAGCTTTATCCTAACCCAAACTTTGCTATTGAACAGGGTGTCTACAACCAGGATACAAAAAAATGGTTTGACCTGTCTTCCACGGGGGAAACAGCGCTTACCCTTCAACAAATAATTATTCTCGCCGGTAAACGGAACAAGCAAATTGATATAGCGAAGATCAATTCCCAGATATCTCTTTACCAATTTTATGACCTGATTCGGACTCTTCGCTATGAACTGAGGAGCTCATTTTTTGAAATATATTTTTTGCACGATGCAATTTCAGTATACGATAAAGAGATCGAGTCCTTGAAAACATTGATTGATGTTTACACAAGCCAGTACAACAAAGGGAATATTGCTTTTAAAGACCTGGCGCGCCTGCAGGCTTTGCAATTTAGTCTACAGAATGAGCGACTGGAGCTCGTAAAACAGTCCATCGAAAAACAGCTAAATCTCGGTTTACTTACTGGTGATACTTCGTTAAAACCCGTAAGTCCTATTGTGAATACCGGCTTTAATGAGATCGACATGAGCAAACTTAATTATTCCGAGTTGGTTGACTCTGCCTTAGTAAACCGTTACGATCTGAGGACGGCACGATCACAGGTTCAGCTCGGTCAATCGAACCTGGCTCTGCAAAAAGCATTGAAAACGCCTGACCTTTTGCTTGGAGCGAATTATGATAAGGCGGGTAACTATGTGCGAAACTATAATGCCCTTTCCCTTGCCATTGATCTGCCATTTTGGAATCGCAACCAGGGAAATATCAAAGCGGCCAAATTTCAAATTGAAGCAGATAAACAATTGCAATCGCAAGCTGAGTTGCAGGTCAGGAATGATATCAGCAATGCGTACAGGCAATTATTGGAAGCTGATAGGTTATACAAAACGGCATCGCTTCAATTTACCTCTGACTATGAAAAGCTTCTTGATGGTATTACAAAGGGCTATCAAAACCATACGATAAGCCTGCTTGAATTTATCGACTATTATGAGACGTACAAGAATTCAAAATTGGAATTGAATCATTTGCAGAACAACCGCCTGGATGCATTGGAAAATCTAAACCTGGCAACGGGCACAACCATTTTTAAATAAACAATCCAGTTATGAAAAAGTTTTTTTTCTTTTTGTTTTTAGCGCAGGCGATTGCGATGATATCATGCGGTGGTCATAAAGAGATCGCGAATAGTGACCCGTCATCGTTTTGCATCCCCGATTCGCTGATGTTGAATATTACCCTTGATACCGTTAGGTCAGAGTCTGTAATGGGAGAGTTAAAGCTCTCAGGAAAGATCAGTTTCAATGAAGACAATGTTGTAAAAGTCTTTCCGCAGGTAAGCGGTCATGTAGGCGATGTAAAAGTTTCGCTGGGAGATTTTGTACAAAAAGGACAACTTCTCGCGACGATCCGAAGTTCCGACATGGCGAATTATTTTAACGAATACAAATCCGCACAGTCAGAGCTTGACATTGCTAAAAAGAATATGGAAGTGGCTGCTGATATGCATAATAGCGGGGTGAGTTCAGAAAAAGATTATCTCACAGCACAAAGTGAATACCGAAAAGCTTTGGCGGAGTTCAATAAAGTAAGTGAGGTATTGAAAATCTATGGAGGTAGCACAGCTATGAATGACTCTACTGGCTCAGGTTACAAAATAAAAGCTCCCATCAGCGGGTTCATTGTTGAGAAAAATGTCAATACAGGGATGGAATTGCGGGCCGATGATGCGAATAATCTTTTCACGATCTCTGATCTGAAGGAAGTTTGGGCGACAGCAAATGTGTATGAAACGGACATATCAAAAATAAAACAGGGAAGTAATACTGAGATAACAACGCTGACATATCCCGATAAAAAGTTTTCGGGGAAAGTTGAACGGATATCGAATATTCTAAACCCAGAGACCAATGTCATGGCAGTAAAAATCCGCCTGAGTAATCCTGATTACACGCTTAAGCCAGGCATGTTTGCAAACGTCTCAATTCTTTTTCCGGAGACAGAAAAACGAATCGTCATCCCATCCAGATCAATGTTATTTGACGACAACAAAAACTATGTTGTATTATTTAAGAAGCAATGTGATGTTGATATGCAGGCGGTAAATGTTTACAAATCTGTCAATGACAAAACATATTTGGCAGACAGCACACTGCACGAGGGAGACCTGGTTGTTTCCCGGAACGGATTATTCATATTTACGGCTTTAAAGAAATTATGAAGCGGAGCAATTCTAAAAACAACTTTATTCTGATACCTGTTTTATGGACAAACTCGTAAAAAATATTATCACCTTTTCGCTTCGTCACAAGTTGTTTACTTTTTTTATGACGGGCGCACTTGCTATCATTGGGATATTTTCTTTTATCAAAACACCTATTGTAGCTTTTCCCGATTTTACAAATACACAAATACGCATTATCACGCGCTGGCCGGGAAGAAGTGCACAGGAAGTAGAGCGGTTTGTTACCATACCGGTTGAGATAGCCATGAACAGCGTTCAGCGTAAAATCAATCTTCGTTCCCAGTCCATGTTTGGTCTTTCCGTTGTCACACTTGTTTTTGAGGACGATGTTGACGATTCATACGCTCGCCAGCAAATAACAGCGTTGTTACCCAACATTCAACTACCTGAGGGAGCTGATGAAGAACTTACTCCGCCGACAGGTCCGACAGACGAGATATTCAGGTATACATTGCATTCCCCGGTAAAGACACCTGCGGAATTGCGAACAATACAGGATTGGGTGATCGATCGTAATCTTCGAACAGTGCCCGGTGTGGCTGATGTCGTCGCTTTTGGAGGACCTGTAAAAACATACGAGGTAAGTGTCAATCCCAATCTTCTTGCCCAATATGATCTGACTGCATTGGATGTGTATGATGCTGTAAGTAAAAGTAACGTGAACGTGGGCGGTGATGTGATTGAAAAATCATCGCAGGCATTTGTGGTGCGTGGTGTGGGGTTATTGAGCTGCATTGATGATATCAAGAGCATCATCATAAAAGACATAAATGGGACACCTATACTGGTGAAAAATGTAGCGGAGGTCTATGAATCTACCAATCCACGATTGGGTATCGTGGCCCGCGGCCACGAACCGGATGTCGTGGAAGGTATTGTGTTAATGAGAAAAGGCATCGATCCGGGCCCTGTGCTTAAAGCGCTCGAAAAGGAAGTAAAGGAACTTGATGAAAAAATTCTTCCAGCCGACGTGAATATGCTTACCGTATATGACAGGCAAAATCTCATTAATTTTTGTTTGCATACTGTATTTCACAATGTACTTGAAGGGATTTTCCTTGTGACCCTTATTGTGTTTTTATTTATGCGAGACTGGAGAGCTACATTAATAGTTTCCCTGATCATTCCTCTTTCTCTGCTTTTTGCGTTCATTATGCTATATGCAAAAGGAATGTTTGCCAATCTAATTTCAATTGGAGCGATTGATTTTGGGATCCTGATCGACGGGGCGGTTGTAATGGTGGAAGGAGTGTTTGTGGCCCTGGGCTATTATGCCGCCGAAATTGGGATGGAGAAATTCAATAAGATTGCAAAACTTGGCATTATTCGTCGTACCGGCGTTGATATGGGTAAGGCCATTTTCTTTTCAAAACTTATCATCATTACGGCGCTCATTCCCATTTTCTCATTTGAAAAAGTTGAAGGGAAATTATTTTCGCCGCTTGCTTATACGCTTGGCTTCGCCCTTCTGGGTGCATTATTTTTTACACTGACATTCGTGCCTGCGTTGTCACATCGCCTGATGCGCAAAAATGTAAGAGAGAAACATAATTTTATTGTGGCCGGCATGATCAAATACTATGAACGGATATTTAACTGGGTGATGAAGAATAAAAGGCTTAGCCTGGGAATAGCCTTCGCTGTTGTGGCTGTTACATTTTTCTCTGCAAAATTTCTTGGAACCGAATTTATACCTCATCTCGACGAGGGAGCTCTGTGGGCAGAAGGCGATGCACCAATGAGTGTTTCATTGACCCAGGCAAAGGAACAGGCCGATAGTATGCGATACGACTTGCTTGATTTTCCGGAAGTCCGGGAAGTTGTTTCACAGGTTGGTCGACCGGATGACGGTACAGATCCGAAAGGCTTTTTTGCGATCGAATGCCTGGTTGATCTCTATCCCAAGGAGCAATGGAAATCGAAACTATCAAAGAATGAGTTGATCAGTCAAATGGAAGAAAAACTGGAAGCAAAATATGTTGGAACCATCTGGAGTTTTTCGCAACCCATTATTGATAATGTGAATGAAGCTATCGCAGGTATTGATGTGAACCAGGCTGTAAAAGTATTTGGTGAGGATCTTGACACCATCTCGGCTATATCAAGGCAGGTTTACCAAAAATTGAAGGCAGTTCCGGGTATGACGGATGTGGGTATTGTAAAAAATCTCGGACAGCCGGAACTGCAGATAAAACTTGATATACCGAAAATGGCTCTTTACGGTATTACAGCGGCGGAGGCGAATGCGGAAATTGAATTGGCGATAGGAGGCAAGGCTGCCACCCAGATGTACGAGGGCGAAAAGAAATTCGATATTCGTATACGTTATCAATATCCCTTCCGGAGATCGGAAACTGAGATAGGGAATTTGCTGATACGAACGTCTTCCGGAGGTAAAATTCCATTGAAAGAGATCGCAGATATTCAATTGAAGAGTGGACCTGCCTTCATTTATCGAGATAACAACAAACGGTTCTCCGCTGTACAGTTTGCCGTGCGTGGAAGGGATCTTGGAGGCACCGTTGCTGAAGCGCAAAAGAAATTGAACAATGAGATCAGATTGCCGAAGGGTTATACAATCCAGTTTAGCGGGGAATATGAAAGTGAAATAAGGGCGATGACGAGACTATCTATCGTGGTGCCCATTAGCCTTGTCGTTATCTTTATCATTCTTCTCATTTTATTCCGAAAGCTAAGGGACGTGTCGCTTGTCCTGCTCAATGTTCCTTTCGCACTGGCTGGTGGAATTCTTGCATTGATCTTTACAGGAACGAACTTCAATATTTCAGGTGGTATCGGGTTTATCGCTTTGTTCGGGATATGTATTCAAAATGGGGTTATTATCATTTCGGTGATAAAGCAAAATTTAGATAAGAATATGCCTCTTGCAGAAGCGATAAAAGCTGGAGCTATCAGTCGCGTGCGCCCCGTAGTAATGACAGCGCTGATGGCGATCTTTGGGTTACTACCAGCAGCGATATCAACGGGCATCGGCTCAGAAACACAAAAGCCATTGGCTATCGTGATTGTCGGTGGGTTAATAAGCGCCACATTGCTTACGCTGATCATTTTCCCGGTAGTCATTTACGGTGTTTACAGAAGAAAATATGCTCAAAATGGTCACGATAACCTGAGAGTTGCCTGATCTCTTCCCTGAAAATAAAAATTGATTTTCTTTTCTTTCAAGGGGAATAATTTTCTATATTTGGCTAAATAAATTTTTAGACATGTCTAAAAATTTATTATGACGAGTTGAAAAAATAGCTCATAGCCAATTGTAGTTTATGAAGAAAATTGTAGTGATTTGTGCGATTATTGCCCTGGTGTCAGCGGCTGTAAGTTGTGAAAAATTCCTGCCGCAGGCTCCGGAGGACGATGAAATATTAGATGGACCGGTTGAGGGCTTAAGCCCGGCCGAAAAGGATATTTTTCTGAGGGGTGACAGGGCATTTAATGATGATATTTTTACCAAGGAAAATGGCTTGGGGCCATTATTCGTTGCAACTTCATGCGGCAGTTGCCATGCTGGCGATGGCAAAGGACATCCCTTTACAACGTTGACACGTTTCGGGCAATCTGATTCTACCGGGAATCACTTTTTAGACAAAGGAGGCCCACAGTTGCAGAACAGAGCGATCCCGGCTTATCAACCCGAACAAATTCCTGCAGGCGCAACTTTTTCAAAATTTACTCCACCGGCAAATACTGGTCTTGGATTTTTGGAAGCGGTACCTGATCCTGCAATACTTTCTTTGGCAGATCCCGATGATTCAGATGGTGATGGTATTTCAGGCCGACCTAACTGGATAAAGATTCCGTCGTATTGCGTGCTTCGACCTGGTACTGTCGAGAGCAATGGAAAATATATTGGCCGCTTTGGTAAAAAAGCGGCGGTGTATGACCTTCTGCAACAAACTTCCAATGCGTATAACCAGGATATGGGAGTCAATAGTGCTTATGAAAATTATAGTACGTATAGCGGGTTGGAAGTGCAGCCTGAAGTTTCTAACGGAACCGCGTTGGATGTGGTGTTTTATCTGAAAACCTTAAAAGCTCCTGTACAAAGAAATCAAAGTGATGAAGGGGTGAAGGCAGGTAAACAACTATTTGTGAATACAGGTTGTGCAAGATGTCATACACCCCAATTGCAAACGGGGCTATCGCCGATCAGTGCATTGGCCAACAAAACGTTCTTTCCGTATACGGATATGCTGCTTCATGACATGGGAACGGAATTAAATGATGGCTACACCGAAGGTAGTGCCTTACCCGCAGAATGGCGAACACCTCCATTGTGGGGCTTGGGTCTTTCAAAGAATTCGCAGGGCGGTCAATATTATTTGCTTCATGATGGAAGGGCAGGTAGTATTGAAGAAGCGATTCTTCTTCACAGTGGTGAAGCGCAGGAAATAAAGCTGAGTTATCAACAGCTTAGCGAAGAAGATAAGGCTAGGCTAATTAAATTCCTTGAGTCGTTATAATCGCTTTTATCAATGAATCGAAAAGAGTTTTTAGTAAAAAGTTGTACGGCATGTGTTACAGGGGCAGGAATTTCTTCTTTATTCAATTCATGTACGCCTACCCGGTATATTTTGGGAAAGCTTGAGAAAGATGGACTGAGAATAAATAAAAATGATTTTAGACTTAGTCAAAAAGACAATGCAGCCTATCGGTCATTTATTATTATACGTAATGATGCATTACAATATCCTATCTGTGTTTATCGGTTCAGTGATGAAGAATATTCTGCGTTGTGGATGAAGTGCACTCACCAGGGCACAGAATTAAATGCCTCGGGAGACTTCTTACAATGTCCTGCACATGGAAGCGAGTTTAATAGTAACGGAAAGGTGAGGAGTGGCCCTGCTGATAAAGATCTAAGGACATTCCCCGTCGTGGTCTCAAACAATGAATTATTTATTGATCTCAGAAAACAATCGTGAAAACTACCGTAACCATATTTCTTTTAATGATCATCTGTGTTGAAGTCAGGTCGCAGATCGATCCCGAATTATTGAAGAAGGAAGCCGTTGATACATCCAACCCATCATTAAACATGGATGCCGTATACAACCGGCCCTTTACGCAATTGGGTAGGCTGCCCGCGGCTATTGGTGGATACGTCGAGGCAAATTATCAGTATTTGAGTGAGAATGGCATCAGTGAGGGACACCAGTTTCAAATGAGACGATTGTCTATTTTTCTTTCTTCCTCTATCTCCAGGCGAATAAAATTTTTGTCAGAAATAGAATTTGAGGACGGCGCCAAAGAGATAAGTATTGAATTTGCTTCAGTTGATTTTGAATTTGCACCACTATTGAATGTACGTGGGGGCGTTGTACTAAATCCCATCGGGGCGTTTAATCAGAATCATGACGGTCCAAAATGGGAATTTGTTGACAGACCGATCTCGGCTACTCAAATGTTGCCTGCAACCTGGAGTAATGTGGGTGCAGGCATCTTTGGGAAGAAGTATACTAAAAACTGGGTGGTTGCCTATGAAGCGTATCTAACCAATGGTTTTAGTGACAAGATCATTTCAAATCCTGAAAACAAAACTTTTCTCCCGGCATCCAAAGGAGATATAAATAGATTTGAAGAAAGCTTTAATGGCTCTCCGTTGTTTACAGGAAAAATTGCTGTTAAAAATCAACGAGCTGGCGAGCTAGGGATTTCGTATATGGGTGGAGCATACAATAAGTTCGAAGCAGAAGGTATAGTGCTGGATAAGAAAAGGATGGTAAACGTTTTCGCAATCGATTTTAACACGACGATCTCAAAATTGAATACGTATATCAGTGGTGAATGGGCCTGGGTGCACGTCGATATTCCCGATACATACACTGAACAATATGGGAGAAACCAGGCGGGTGGGTTTGTTGATATTGTCCAACCCATTTTAAAAAGACCTATACTTGGTTTCGATAGGTCGACCTTCAACGTCGCCGCAAGAATAGAATATGTAGATTGGAATAAAGACAAATTCAAATCAACAGGTGGCAATATTTCAGATGAAATTTTTTCTGTCGTTCCTGCTATCAGCTGGCGGCCTACAGCACAAACGGTGATACGTTTCAATTATCGTTACGCCTGGCAGAAGGATCTGTTAGGTAATCCCCCGTCAAAGCTTGCGGGTATTCAACTTGGAATCTCTACTTATTTTTAATAGCTATTGAGTTTCTAACTTCCAACCAATTGCAGCATCCGAAGATTTATAATCGTCTCTCACAGGACTAAACGTATCTATCGCCTTGCAATCTGTGGCTGCAATTGCGCTGTGCGGTGTATTGGATGGAATGACATGATACATGCCGGGCGTAAGAGAATAAGATTCCCCTCCAATTGTCATATCCAATTGTCCTTCGAGAATGTAAGTGATCTGTTCATGTATATGATGATGTTCAGGCACAACACTTCCAGACTTTAATTCCACAAGTCCGAGTGTGTGCTTATCACCATGCGCGTAATAACCGGTGACTCCCGCGACTAGTTCTTTTGGTTTAATATCCTTTATTCGTTGCATAAAATCAGTTAAGTAATTAAAAAATTTAGTGGGCAGCCTTAAAATCCTGGTTAGATACTGGTGGACTCGTGGGTATAGTAACGACATTAAAACCATGGTCAGTTGCTTTGTGACAATTGTTGCACGTAGTGGTTAAAAGCGAAAAACTTTTTTCAAACAATTGAAGATTCTTTTGTTGAATTGAATTGGTCACACTATCTATGGTTGGTCTGAGCATTCCTATACTTTTTACTTCGGGTCTGTCCTTACAAAACTCATCGATATCATCCAGTGACTCCTGTATTTCGTGAATTTCAAAATCTGCAAGAGGCCAATTTTGATTTTGCCCGGCGAACCAAAGCTTAGCGTGATGTAATTGTATGCCCGTCATAAACTCTCCAAGACCCGGTTTGTATGCTTTGTCCAGTTGACTTTGCAGACTATCGATTTTCGATTGCGTTTCACTTGATTGGGTAGTCTTTTGGTTGCATGCTACGAGTAGCAACACAGTGAGAATAAGAATAAAATATCTACCAGTTGATAAGGCATTATATTTTTCGTTTCCTGTGACCATACTTCGTTTTGGCAGGCTCACTTTTCAAACCAACAGAAACTTCCGCCTACCCATTCTTTGTCTTTGTTATACCTGACACCGATCATCTTTCCCTTGCTAAGGCGTGAGAGATTACTGGTAGGAACTGGCCTGGTTTCACCATCTTTCCAGAAATAAAAAATACGTATTTCGACTTTAGCTGGGATATCGGGTGTTTCTATAACGTCAGCGTATTTTACTTTCCGTTGCAAAATCCAGTTTTCGGGATCTTTTATTTTCTTGAGATCATCTGATGTCAAATCAATGATTACTCCCTGTCCTGCAAAAGAGAACAGGGGTTTCAAAACATAGTTCTCGAGGTCGGCTGGCGGCTGCTTCACATCTTTTAGAAAAAAAGTTTCAGGGACATATGGATGTTTGATCAATGGTAAGGTGTATTTGCTGATCCTGTAAAACCAATTGGGATGGGATATCCAGGTAACATCAAGTTCTTCGAAAAAGATCCTGCCCTTTTCCTGCACTTCCGGCGACTGCTGCTGAAGGTCATCAAAAATGACACGATTGTAAATCCTTTTTACCTCGGTCTTCTTGTCGTTATTGATATAAAAAAGTTTTTTTCCCTCTTTTATTAGCTCCGTTAAGCAAACCATTTTAATTCCAAGGTATTCTTCAGTTGCAAAAAAATCCACCCTTGTTTTTTGTTTTCTCGGAAAAATTTCAAGGAGAATTACATTTTCAGGGTTCTCCTTACCGATGATGACATCCTTCAATAATTGTATATAAGTTTCCCTGGTATAGCCATGAAGGTAGCAATCCAGGTATTCAGGAACCGGGAAATGCTTTTTTGAAATTTCCGGAATCACTATCTGAAAAGCGAAGAGGCTGGCGAAGCCCTGCATTTCAATAAGCTGGGGTTCATATTCGCCTTTATCATTGATGCAAATTCCAAAATCAAATACAATAAAATGGGAATGGTCGTTTTCGTTCGGCACATTCATATGAGGTGGTACTGCATCTTTTGTATACTCCTTAAAATTGGGATCCGAAACAATATCTACAATTTTTTCGCAGCATTCGAGCGCCTTTTTTTTAAAGGCCTGGTCAATGAAAACAGGTGTTTCTGCCACACGAAATTCCAATTGACCTGGATACACGTTAGCAAGCTCACTGATGAATGCCTCATATTTTTCTTTTGTAAAATTTTCGTTAAACGCTTTTCTCAATGCGGGAATCATAGAAGATTATTTCTAAACGGAAGTTAAGAATAAATCAGTTGGGAATAGTGCGATAGTGAACCCTGGAAATTCAATTTCAAAATTTCCCAATCTAAAATTTCACCATTAAAAATCAAACTAATTCACCATAAAGTTGTTCCACCGCCTGGTTCAGGAAATTCGGAAGTACGTGTGAATAGGTCCACAAGATTTTATCAGGATCATCGAGATGAGCCAGCATGCTGCGCCATTTTTCTTCACCATAATTTCCAATGATCATTTGCTTTTTGTCGTCGCGATTCAGGTACATGGCCATGCCTGGTGCATCCGCCTCGGGATGGAATTGAGTGCCAACCATGTATTCATTATACCGGATGCCCATGATCGCTCTTTCGTAAGGTACGTGTCGCCGTTCCTTTTCGATGCACAGGATTTTTGCGCCCATTTTTTTTATCACCTCAAGGTTCGGTTGTATCACCTGGTAATCGCGACTGTCGACGGCGTAAAAGGGATCCTTCAGACCGTCGAATATGGGTTCATTAAAACTATCGCCAAGCATATGGATGGGAAAAATTCCAAACGCCGAGGAGTGACGTTTGGTGAGAATACCTATATTATAATAGCGGGCAGATAATTGAAACGAATGACAGATAAAAAAGACGAATTTTTTTTGCAGGTTAGCCGGGTTATTATTCCAGCGCTCTATTTCATTAAGCCAGGCAAAATATTTCTTTTCCCAATCACTATAACGACTTTCCAGCGGGCTTCCCGGTCCACCACTTGAAATATAAACATCATAACTCATATCGGGGACATCGTTGCGTAGGCGTACATCAAACTCTTTCCAATCAACCTTAAGGTCACTTTCCTGGCCAAATGCACCCAAAATATCTCTCAGGCATCGCATGCCTTGATTGGGTTCGCCTTCATAAAGATCTAAAATTGCAACTTTTAACCTCTTTGAAGTATTCATAAATGACAAACATAATGTTTTTGATTTG
>JGI24806J26614_1000416_pt1 | contig 12836 bp, 10 predicted proteins | sample Kansoi200umMDA_FD_26614 | JGI IMG/M metagenome (IMG submission 26614)
TTTTTAGTCTGATTTATGCTATCTATGTGTTAAGACCATCGGTGAAGTAATTTTAATCCTGTCTTTCCGTTAGTTTAAGGAGAGATTGGATGGGAAGAATGACTGACTTTTTAGAACTAATTTAACTTAAGATCCTGCCTGCATGTTGCGATACCTGAAAGCAGCTTATTATTCTTTCCCGGTTCAGCTGGTATTACTCTATCTGAAAAAATACCAGTTGCTCCTCGTGTTTTGGGGGATCCTTTTTTCAACAATTCACGGGGGATTCATGCATTCCTTCGGCGCCGATGCCCTGTTCCTTGCACCCGAATACCTGGATAATGTAAATGCCCTGAGCGGAGCGATTGTCGGTGCTGCTGCCGGCGCCTTCATCATGTGCTGGAACGTCACAACTTTTATATTGTATAGCCGCCATTTCAGGTTTCTTGCCACAACCACCCGTCCATTTCTGAAATACTGTACCAATAATTTTATCCTTCCCGGTTGTCTCATGATATATTATTTCATTAAAACCATAGAATTCGACAGCACGAAGGAACTGATGACTAACAGCGAAATAGCCTGGCTGATTGCCGGATTCCTGGCCGGGTTTTTTTTGGTGATTGGTATGACTCTCTTGTATTTTTTTGAAGCCGACCGCACGATCAAAAGGCAGATGACGCCGCTGATTGCAAATCCAAAACTTTTCAAATCGCAGTTCAAGTCCAAAGATGTTCAAATCAACACAAGTCGCCTGATCCGGGTGAATTGGTATATGAATGGTCCATTTTCAGTAAAACAGGTCCGGGACGTTTCACATTACAGCAAGGAATTTATTGAAAGGATTTTCAGCCGTCACCATTTTGCGGCCGTTCTTTCCATTTGTATTGCATTCTTATTTTTGGTTGTCGTCGGATTTTTTATGGACCAGCCGGCTTTCCAATTACCTGCAGCTGCCAGCATATTCCTGTTTTTTTCCATTCTACTGGCCGTTTCCGGTGCCTTTTCCTATTTCCTTGAAAGCTGGAGTATACCTTTTCTCGTTTTACTTTTTTTCTTACTGAATATCTTATATCAGTTTGAAGTTATTGATCCTACCAATAAGGCCTATGGATTGAATTATACTAACCGGAAAGAAAGGCCGATATATGACAGGGAACATCTGTTGGCCATGTGTTCCGCAGACCGCGTTGAATCGGATAAAGCAAAAATGTTACAGATACTGGAGAACTGGAAGAAAAAACAAAAAGAAGAAAAACCCGTCCTGCTGATCATAAATACCAGCGGGGGAGGAAGCCGCAGCGCAGCATTTACCATGAATATATTACAGAAACTCGACCAGCAGAACGGTGGCCGGCTCATGGATAAAACATTTTTGATCACAGGTGCTTCCGGCGGAATGTTCGGTGCGGCATATTACCGTGAACTGTCACGTCTGAAAGCATATAAGGATTCGACTATCAATCCTGATGACCGCAAATATACCGATGCCATTGCCGGTGATCTGCTCAACCCGCTTTTTTCTTCGTTTGTGGCACGTGACCTTTTTTCGCCGGCGCAGAAATTTAATGTGGGGGATTACGAGTATATTAAGGACCGCGGATATGCCTTCGAACAGAAACTCAGTAAAAACACAGCCGGCGTGCTGGACAGGCAGCTTCGCGACCTGGAGCCAGATGAAAAAGCTGCCCGGATTCCACTCATGTTGTTCAGTTCAGTGATCACACGTGACAGTCGCACGATGCTCATCAGCACCCAGCCTGTCAGTTTTTTGATGCGGCCGGTATTTGACAGTAACCGGATTAAAACCATTGATCCGGATGCATTGGATTTTGGCAGTTTTTTTTATAAACAGAATCCCATGAATATGCGCATGTTAACCGCCTTGCGCATGAACGCAACTTTCCCTTACGTTCTGCCTAATGTATGGCTTCCATCCGACCCCGTCATCGATGTTATGGATGCCGGGTTCCGGGATAATTTCGGAGAGCAGGTGGGGATCCGGTTTGTGCATGTATTCCGTGAATGGATCCTTCATAATACCCGCGGTGTTTTGCTTATCCAGATCCGTGATCGTAAAACCGGAGGTTGGGAACATCCTTTTGAATCTACCAACATTACTGAAATTATTACCAAGCCCGTTTTATTACTTCAGTATAACTGGTACAAAATGCAGGAGTATAACCAGAATGACCTGCTGAGTGTGATAGAAGGGTATATGGGGAATGATTTTTATAAAATGACTTTTCAATATGAACCCAAGACGGCCAACGAAGGGGCAGCCCTGAATTTTCACCTCAGCAGGCAGGAGAAACTGGATTTGGCCAACGCGGTAAACAGCCCCAGAAATCAACAGATTTTCAAATCGGTAAACGACCTGCTGAATCCATGATGGGCGTACGGCATAAAGCTTGAATCATAAGGCTCAGAACAAAAGGCAGGGGCTTAAGGCGCAAAGCACAAGGTGCAAGGCATAAAGAAAGGTGTAGAGCAAAAGGCGCGGGCGTAAGGCTTAATGCATCAGGTAAAGGCAATGTATAAGTGAAAGTTTTAATCAGGTTGAATAAGCTTAAAGCAATTTCTGATTATCCGGATTTTGAATTCAGGACTTGTATCTGTTGGTTCTCCGTCAATATGCATGGGAGCATATGCAGGATTCCGGATGCTGATCTTATCAGTCTGCACATAAATAATATTTTTTTCCTGGAAGAACTCCACCCCCTGTAAGAGCCTGTTATTTCCTGAAACCTGCAACAGTACTGAAAATGGCAGGATTACCTTATTCATTTTTTTTACGATGACGATATCCAGCAAACCATCAGACATGGAAGCCTTGGGCGCAATGGTTACATTGTTTCCGAACTGATTGCTGTTGGCAATGCTGATAAAGTAAGCGTCTGTTTTGATAATCTGGTCGTCCAGTTTTATTTCGAAGGGATAGGGTTTGGAGCTGAAAAATTTCATCGTTGAAATGCGCAGGTAAGTTTGTAATCCTCTTTTTTTCTGCTTTGCAAATTCATGGGCCACTTCGGCATCGAATCCGATACCACAAAGTGCACATGAAAATTTTTCATTTATTTTGAATGCATCCACCGGGTAAGCTTTGCCTCTGAAGATTATATCGAGGGCCCTTCCGGGTTGTTTAGGAATCTTGGCTGCGAATGCAAGGCTGTTCCCTGAACCTACTGGTATGATACCGAAATTTACTTGTACTCCCTGCAGGGCATCGATCACTGCGTTTACCGTTCCGTCCCCGCCACAGATCACCACATCCGTGATGGCATCTTTCTTTATTATCTTTTGCAGATTATCATAACTGCCATCGGCTTTGGAAGGAAGAATTTCAAAATCAATGCCGGCAGCGCGGGTCTTACGAATAATCAAATCCCTTACCATCTCCTTTTTCTGTGTTCCGGAAATCGGATTTATCAGGTAAATTATTTTTCGTGACATGCACGCAAGTTCTGCTAAAAGATGAATTTCTAAAAGAAATCAGAATTCTTTCTTTAACCAATGGTTTTAGTTTCCGAACTTGGAGTGCCCAACTGGCACTTAAAATTTCTACCATGACGATTGCCCCAAAACAAAGATTTCTGGCCCTGGATGTATTCAGAGGCATGACGATCTGTTTTATGATCATTGTAAATACTTCCGGAAGCAAATTTACCTATGCTCCCCTTGAACATGCCAGCTGGCACGGTTTTACACCCACCGACCTCGTTTTCCCTTCCTTTCTTTTCGCTGTAGGAAATGCGATGAGTTTTGTTATGAATAAATGGAACTCTCTGAGCCAGGCCCAGGTACTGGGCAAAATCTTTAAGAGAACCTTTATTATTTTTATCTGCGGATTTTTGTTGTACTGGTTTCCTTTTGTGGAGATGGACAAAGCGCATAATATGATCATGTCACCGTTTTCACATACCAGGATTCTGGGCGTGCTTCAAAGAATTGCACTGGCATATTGTATTGCATCTCTCCTGGTTTATTATTTTAAACCCGGAACTGTTATCAGCATATCCATTTCTATTCTCTTACTATACTGGGCTCTTATGCGAATAGGGGGTGACGCACCAGATCCGCTTACCATGACTGGTAATTTCGGAGAAAAAATCGATTTATGGCTTATGGGACCCAACCATTTGTATCATGGGGAAGGCGTCCCATTTGACCCGGAAGGATGGCTTTCAACATTTCCTTCTGTAGTCAATGTTACGTTTGGCTATTTGGTCGGCAAATTTATCCAGGAAAAGGGAAAAACTTTTGAAGGGCTTACCAAACTTCTGCTGATAGGTGTTTCCCTGGTTGTCATTGGCTATTTCTGGGATCTCTCTTTCCCTATTAACAAGAAATTATGGACCAGCTCTTTTGTGGTATATACAGTGGGTATCGACTGTGTGATTCTTTCTGCTATCATTTATATCGTGGATTTTCTGGGCCGTACCAACTGGACTAAATTTTTTACCGTATTCGGGAAAAACCCGCTGTTTATATATCTTCTGTCTGAAGTCGGTGTAACTATTTTATATATGATACAGGTCAAACCCGAAGTCAGTCTGTATTCCTGGCTTTATCATCATATTTACCAGCATGCAGGGCTCTATCTGGGTTCACTACTTTTTGCCGTTTCATGGATGTTATTCTGCTGGATCATTGGCTATTACCTGGATAAAAAGAAAATATATGTAAGGGTATAGGATGCACATTTGCCCTTTTACCTTCTTCTTCTTCAGAATACGGGGAAAAATGACTACCTTTGCGCGTCCAAAAACAGGGCTGGAGGGACAGTTAAAAGCAAAGCATAATATGGATATCAGGAACATTGCGATCATAGCACACGTAGACCACGGTAAAACCACACTGGTCGATAAAATATTACATGCCACTAAAGTTTTCAGGGACAACCAGGAGACCGGTGAGCTGATCATGGATAGCAACGACCTGGAAAAAGAAAGAGGGATCACCATTTTCAGTAAGAATGCGGCCGTTGTATACAACGGAGTAAAAATTAATGTCATCGATACACCGGGTCACGCTGACTTCGGAGGGGAAGTGGAACGCGTACTTAAGATGGCGGATGGTGTATTGTTACTGGTAGATGCTTTTGAAGGCCCGATGCCGCAAACCCGTTTCGTATTACAGAAGGCACTGCACCTGAACCTTCGTCCCATTGTAATAATCAACAAAGTTGACAAGCCCAATTGCCGACCGGACGAAGTACATGAAGCGATATTCGAACTTTTTTTCAACCTCGATGCGACTGAAGCCCAGCTTGACTTCCCAACATATTACGGTTCAGGAAAGAATGGCTGGTTCAATGACTCACTGACACCTACAACCGATATCATTCCGTTACTGGATGGTATCATTAAATATGTTCCGGCCCCGCTTAAAAATGAAGGCCCGCTGCAAATGCAGATCACATCACTGGATTATTCTTCTTTCCTGGGAAGAATTGCCGTGGGCAAAGTGGCCCGCGGATCCATTAAGGAGGGTCAGTCCATCGCGCTCATGCAGGCGGACGGAACAATCAAAAAATCCCGGGTGAAAGAACTTTATGTTTTTGAATCACTGGGCAAAAAGAAAACAACCGAAGTACTTTGCGGTGATATCTGTGCCGTCGTTGGTCTCGAAGATTTTAATATCGGCGATACAATTGCAGACCAGGACAATCCGGAGGCGCTGGCTGTTATCAGTGTGGATGAACCTACGATGAGTATGATGTTTTCCATTAACAATTCCCCATTCTTCGGAAAAGACGGGAAGTTTGTGACCTCGCGCCATCTGCGTGACCGCCTCATGAAGGAAACTGAAAAAAATCTCGCGCTGCGTGTTGAGGATACCGGAAACGCAGATAGTTTTCTGGTATTTGGCCGTGGTATCCTTCACCTGGGAATCCTGATTGAAACCATGAGAAGGGAGGGTTACGAGCTGACGGTAGGTCAGCCGCAGGTTATTGTAAAGGAAATCAACGGAAAGAAATCTGAACCGTTTGAAATTCTGGTCGTGGATGTTCCGAACGATTACAGTGGTAAGGTTATCGACATGGTTACCCAGCGGAAAGGTGAATTACACGTGATGGAAACAAAGGGTGATATGCAGCATCTTGAATTTGAAATCCCATCCCGCGGCCTTATCGGTCTGCGTTCAAGCATGCTCACCAATACAGCCGGAGAAGCTGTTATGGCTCACCGATTTGCGGAATATAAACCCTGGAAAGGCCCCATCCCCGGAAGGAGCAATGGCGTACTGATTGCAAAAAATCAGGCGGCTACTACTGGATATTCGATCGACAAACTACAGGACCGCGGATCTTTTTTTGTTGATCCGGGAGAAGAAGTTTACGTAGGACAGATAATTGCCGAACATATCAAACCGGGAGACCTGATTGTAAATGCAACAGAAGGAAAGAAACTCACTAATATGCGTGCGAGTGGAAGTGATGATTCCGTCCGTATCATTCCGAAGATCCAGATGACGCTTGAAGAATGTATGGAATATATCCAGCAGGACGAATGTATAGAAGTAACTCCGAAAAATATCCGTCTCCGCAAAACCATCCTCGACGAGGATACCAGGAAGAAGTTCCAGAAAATGCTGAAGACAGAGGAAGTGAGCTAAAGCTCATTTTAATGTGCCAATGTGCCAATGTGCCAATGTGCCGATTTGCCGATTTGCTAATTGGGTTCATTGAAAATCAGAAAGCCGGTTACAGATCGTGCTTTAAATCATCAGCGCTTCGGGTCTGTATATAAACACCTAAAATATAATGCTTTAGAACATTTATTCGGTGCTCTTTTTTATGGCCGCCGATATAATGGTTTTTGGCTTTGGTCTTTAGGCTTTCAGCTTTTTTGAGCTTTGGGCTTTCAACTTACAAAACGTAGTTTTGTATTCAAATCAGGTGATTATGGCAAGAAAACTTGGTTTCGTGGTCGTAACGATCATCCTCTTTCTCGGACTCTGTTCTGTGAAATCATATGCCCAATGTTCCATCTGTACACGCTCCGTACAACAAATGGGAGAAAAACCTGGCAAAGCATTTAATGCCGGCATCATTTATCTGGCTTTCACGCCACTTGCTATCGGAGGAATTCTGGGATACAGGTGGTGGAAACAAAACAGGTAATCACTACTCAGCATGGGAAGTGCCCGTTACGTTCGGGCTGACAGGTATTCAGCAAAACGATATATGTTGAAATCTTTCTCCTTCATTGCCTTTTCAATTCTGGAACCAAGATCTTTCATATTCATATCGCGCATACGATAATCAGAAACCAATTGCCATGCTTTTTGCGCAAGCAGGTTCAGTGACCGGTCCGGCGAAATGTGACGCGTATTCTCCCGGATAACCTTATATAGTTCTGCGATGCCTCTGTTTTCCGTTGCAATTGTTTGAATAAAATGGATTTCATCCGTTGATTTTGGAGTCTGATAATGAATGGAAGATTTTAATGAAAGCAAAAACTGGTCTGCCCCCGGCCTGTCGGATTTATTCACAACAAAAATATCACCGATCTCCATGATTCCGGATTTCATGGTTTGTATATCGTCACCCGATTCAGGGACAAGCACGAGCACAACCTGGTCAGCCAGCCTGGTAATGTCCACTTCGGTCTGCCCAACTCCTACAGTTTCAATAATTATATAGTCAAACCCTGCATATGCCAGCAGGTCGGTAATCTGAAAAATACGTGGATTCAAACCGCCTACCGCGCCCCGGCTAGCCAGGGACCGGATATAAACTAGGGGGTTATTATACCATTGGTTCATCCGGATCCTGTCGCCCAGCAGAGCACCGGAATGAAAGGAAGAGGACGGATCCACGCAGAGAACCGCCAGTTTTTTCCTGTCCCCGGTAAACTCTCTGATGAGTGCGTCGACCAGCGTACTTTTCCCCGCTCCCGGCGGTCCTGTAATCCCGATTACCGGTGCATGTTTGTGTTGAATGCTTTTCAGCAATTCGTCCGCGCCCGGCTTTGAGTTTTCGACAGCGGAAATGGCCCGTGCCACCACCTGGAAATCGCCCTGTCTTAAGGATTCCGCTGTTATAGCGAATGTATTATCACCCGGAATTGGCATGGAATCAAAAATAAGTTAAAAAGAAGGGATGAAGCCGGGAGGTGGTTAAAAGAAATTTTCAAATAAAGCGGAATCAGCGGTTAAATTTGTCGGCTGATTTAAAGAGGTTTTCCATAACAAAAAAAATCCATGACGAATTTCATTCCTATATTCCCGTTAAATGTCGTTCTGTATCCGGGAGAAACTCTGAACCTGCATATTTTTGAACCGAGATATAAAGAACTGGTAAAAGAATGTTTTAGCAATAATAAATCATTTGGCATTCCGGCGGTGATTAACGGAAATGTTGCCGAATTCGGAACCCTCGTTTCAATTGTGGAGATTGCCAGGGAATACGAAAATGGCGAGATGGATATCATAACTCGTGGAAGTATAGTTTTTCGTATCCTGGAGATCATCAAAAAAATTCCGGATAAACTTTATAGTGGCGCCATTGTAAATTATCCTGAAAATTCTGAAGTCTATCCGAAAAAAGACCTGATGCAGGTAGTCATCAAAGCGATTCGTGAACTTCACCGGATCCTGAATATCAATAAGGACTTCCGAAAACCGGATGAAGAACTAAATTCTTATGACCTGGCCCATCACGCCGGATTATCACTCGAAGAAGAATATGAATTACTCGGATTGTTCAGGGAGGAACAAAGACAGGAATATTTAAAAAGGCATCTGGGCAAAGTATTGCCAGTAGTCGCAGAGATGGAAGTATTAAAAGAAAGGATTATGCTGAATGGTCATTTTAAAAATTTATCTTCCTTCCGATTTGAATGAAGACGCCTTAAACAACCGAATTGACAGCGAACATGTCCATTACCCTTTGTTTAGATTTAGGAAATACCAGGATGAAATGGGCCGTTTTTTCCGGCGGGGAAATCCGGTATACCGGTATATTGGAGGGCGACGGTCTGGATGATCTGAAAAAATATCTGGCACTGTACAAGCCAGACAGAAGTATTCTTTCTTCCGTCATAGATCACCCTCACGCTTTTGAAGAACTTCTGAAAAGTCAGACACATTTCCATAAACTGGATCACCATTCCCGTGTTCCGGTAACGACACCGGTTGGAAAACCGGAAACAATAGGATCAGACAGGCTGGCACTGGTTGTTGCGGCATCCCATTATTTCCCGGAAAAGAATAATCTTGTTATTGGATTAGGTTCTGCAGTCACATACAATTATATAAACCGTTTTCTTCAGTTCATCGGGGGCAGTATTTCACCGGGCATGGAAATGCGGTTTAAATCCCTGGAAGTATTTACCGCCAAACTTCCATTGGTGAAACCTCATTGGAATTTTCCCCTGCTGGGATATGATACGAAGACTAATATCCAGTCGGGTGTTATTTTCGGAATGGCAAAGGAAATTGACGGAGTGATAGAAGCTTATGAGGAACGCTATGAGAACCTGCACATACTGATGACAGGCGGGGATGCCCATTATTTCATGCCCTTTCTGAAGAAACAGATCACGGTGGATCCGGATCTGATATTCAAGGGGCTTTATGTAATCAGTGAATATAATTTTTCAATTTGAAATTATCCGCAATATACAGGCTTTGGGCATTTTGTTTTTTCGGCTGCGGATTATTTGCCGCCTGTGAAAACAATATGAAGACCCTGCCAAATTACCGCCAAAAACAGATCAGTGTGGATGAGGGCAAAAAAATCACTGCTTATCTAAGTGAAAACGCCCGGGTGAAGGCGAAACTAACTGCCCCATATATGCGCCGAAGCGAAATGGACTCACCGTATGTTGAATTTCCAAACACCCTGCACGTTGATTTTTATAATGATTCACTACAGATTGAAAGTCTTATGGATGCGCGTTATGGGAAATGGAAGGAACTGGATGGAAAGGTTTACCTGCGGGACAGTGTGGTGGTAAAGAATATTCTCAAGGGGGATACCCTTTATTGCAAGGAGTTATGGTGGGACCAGAAAGGCGAAAAATTTTATACCGACAAGCCGGTGCAAATCCATAAGGCGGGGGGAACCATTCTTTACGGCACCGGACTCGAGGCCCCGCAGGACTTCACCGGATATACAATCTACCAGATCACGGGTCCGTTTGCCTTCCCGGAAAATGGGATGCCTAAGAACTAATGTGCCAATGTGCCAATGTGCCGATGTGCCAATAAACAATAAATCATCGGCCAACCGACAACCGCCAACGGCCAACGGCTATCGGCCACCCGTCAACCGCCTCAACGGCCAATGACTATCGGTCAACCGACAACCGTCAACCGCCTCAACGGCCAATGACTATCGGTCAACCGTCAACCGCCAACGGCCAACGACTATCGGTCAATCAGAAAACGCGTTTAAAAAAAAGCCCTGGAATACTCCAGGGCCTTGAATGTGTTTGTACTTAACCTAACCGTTACCAAGTTGGTCATTCAAAGGGTACAAATTTACACTTCGTAGGATTTGGTCTTCTCGTGGAATTTGGATTTTAACTGTCTGTGATGGGGCTCAGCTAAATGGCTTTGGTCGGTTTCATAGTTAGCTTTTCGAAGGATTTGGATATTGACCATCTAGCCGGGCGTCTATCACGATGACGATGTAAACATACAAATCACCTATGCCGTCACAAGCGGGATTGCGCTCGATCTCCCATTTACAGTTTATACTGTAGATTTTCGTAAAACTACGTTTTAAGGCCTTAATCTAAAGCGAGGGTCCTATACGAATCGTTGATTATCAAATGGGCAGGATCGGCGATTCGGATAGGGCAAGAATGCCGGGAACCATTCGGAATTACCAGACCAGATTGGCTTTTTTTGCATATATTAGTTAATATTCTCCTTGTTTTGTTGACCTCATGCTTGAAAAAGCGATAAATAAGTAAATCTGCAGGTCACCAGCCTCCCTGGAAAATACCAGTCCCCTATTAACTGAATGATTTGATGCCGTCTTTAGATCCTTACCACAAAAAAACGGCCTGGTAAGTTTATTCATTCTTCTTGTACTTCTTAAACATAATTACATGAAAAAGACCAACCCCTTTCTACCGGAAATACCGAAAATGATTTTCCGAATTACTTTTTTTTTATCGCTGTTGCTTATTTTGTTCGGGTGTAAATCGAAACTTGTCACTAATAAATTTATCACTAATTCAGGTGTGTACAATCCTTTACGGACAGATTCCCCAAAATGGGTGGATTGGAATATATTGTTTCATGAAGGCGCAACAAGCCAGGAAATATCCATTCAGCTTAACGCTTTTTGTAGCTCCGTAAATTCTTATATTGATTCCCTAAATAGGGCAAACGGAACGGATTATTCAGTGACATGTGATACATTTCATTGTCCCTGCGATCCCCTGTTGTATAACTTTAACGCTACAGCCGCCTCTGCCAGCGGATCAACAATTCCTCCTCCTCCTCCCAAAGGAGGCGGTGGAAGCGGTGACCTGGTAGCATTCAATAATTCTTTTACTGTTGATACTTTATATGAAGGTTCCTTCAAAATTAATGATTCATTAAAAGTGACTCTGGGTAGCGCACTTATTGATTCTTCAAAAACCCTGGCCGTTATGGATACCGGATTGGATAGCACGTTATTCGAAAATAAATTTCACGGGTTATTATGGAATGATCCCGACAGTAATGTCACCATTCGTAATTTTCAATGGTTTCACAATGGATTTCCACTCAACTATATGCTGGATGACGATAAACAAAAACATGGGACAGCTGTAACAGCGGTTGCCTTGAAGTCCTTCGAAAAATCAGGAAAACCCACATCACCCAAACCGCGTATCATGGTATTAAAGGTCCTAAATGAAAACAGCAGGGGGTCTACATTTACCATTAGTTGTGGTTTAAGTTATGCAGCTCAGAAACATGCCACACTGGTTAATGCCAGCCTGGGATACTACAGCCATGGAATTGTGGATTCTGTATTAAGGCATTATGTAGCGCTTTGTAATAGTGCAAGTCCGACGCCGTTACCCATTCTGGCAGCTGCGGGGAATATCCCTGTTGAACATATACCCGGGTCTTTATGTAATACTCCGAATTCCGGAAATGAACTCAATGAATCCAGAACCTTTCACCCCGGTAGCTTCAGTCTGAACTTCCCCAATGTGATCAGTGTAACCACACTTCACGAGGGAAATACGGCCTGTTTTTATCAGAACTATTCCTCAACTTACGTAAACGTAGGTGTCGTAAATAGTAAACCCAGCTGTTGTAAATTTCCTGTTTCTTTCTCCCCCACTGCTGGTTATGAAGGCTCATCTTTTGCAACACCCTTTGCAAGTGGGCAGATAATGGCCTGCCTGATGCAATCACCCGGTGCTACTATATCAAGTTGCAAAAGTCAATGGAGCACTATTCCGGCAGGCCAAGTGCCGGTAACTGTCGGCGGCAAATTTATTGACAATACGACACCATGATAACAGTAAATGTATAAGTGTTTATTCTTTATTACCCTTCTTGTAAAACTTTCTCTAGCCCTGTCGGCCCAATGCCCGGACAGGGCTTATTTATATCACCGTATCGTATGGCTTCGGGATTCTTCCCAGGTTAGCTCCGCCGACCAGTTATTGGAGTTAAGAGGTTATTTGGAAAAGATAAAAGACTGCTCTTACCGCAATGATTCTACTCATGCCATGCTGATAGCCCGGATCGGATGGCTTTACTCCACACAAAAAGAGTTTGTCCCGGCCATTGAATTAACGAAGGATGCCATTTCCCTGATACATCAACATTTTTCCGATCGGCGTATCAACGAATCTCATCTTATCAAATTTCATGATTAATAATGCATTGAT
>JGI24806J26614_1000417_pt1 | contig 12835 bp, 15 predicted proteins | sample Kansoi200umMDA_FD_26614 | JGI IMG/M metagenome (IMG submission 26614)
TATCCTGGAACTCATCAATTTCCACTACTTTATTTTCTAAAACTTTGTATTGCTCGAAATAATTTTTTAATACAGCAATAAAATGTTTGGGGAGTTCATTAATATTGGTAAAGTGATTTACGGTGGGGTCCTTGGTGGCGACCGCAATGATCTTATCATCCTTTTCTCCGTTGTCTATCATTTGCATGTTTCCAATAACCGTGGCTTCTACAAGGCATAGCGGCTGTATGCTCTCACTGCACATTACAAGGATATCCAGGGGGTCACCATCCTGTCCAAAGGTTTGTGGTATAAAACCATAATTAATAGGGTAGTGGAAAGAAGAATAAATGATCCGGTCTAACCTGAGTAAACCGGTGTCTTTATCAATCTCATATTTCGCCCGTGACCCCTGTGGGATTTCAATAAGGCCATTTACAATTTCAGGGGATTTTTTTCCATAATGGGCGCCATGCCAGGGGTGAAGTACATACATAAGCGTTAATTAAATGCTGTTGAAAAGATGAATATGATCATAAATATAATTGGTGACAGTAATATTTTTCTAACAATTAAACAATTTGGTCCTGATGCCCGGTAGCTGTTCGCATAAGTCAGGTGTCAATCGTAAAAATAACCATTCACTCCATAATTCAAATTTAAATTGACAATATTATTTAGCCGCTAACCAATTTAAAGCCAATGAATGTAGCCATTATTCCCAATAGCACACTGCCGGTGATATACCCGGCGCTTTCCAGGTATTTTCCATTTTGAAGCAGTTGTACATTTTCCATTGAAAATGCCGAAAATGTTGTAAAACCGCCGCATACACCTGTAGCTAAAAATAATTTCCAGTTATCAGCAAATGTACTATGCTTTAAACAAAAAGCTATAACAATACCAATCAATAAACTTCCGGCAATATTAATAAGTAAGGTGGCTACAGGAAAAGCTTTATAACCAATCAGTAAGCCGGTAGCGTACCTTAACATGCTACCCACGCCTCCTCCCAATCCTACCAATAAAAAGTTTTTGATCATGCCTGCCCATTAAAGATTTCCCGAAAAAGTGTATTTCAGATCAACCAGCCACCGGCCGTTTAACCTCACCATTTTTAATTTATTGCTTTTATTTCTTTTAAAAGAATTGGAATAATTGATGATGCTTACAGAATCATTTACAGGAGTAATTTCATTGATGATTATGGTGGCATCCTTATATTTATCTGATTCCTTGCTTTTGGCTTCATATTCTTTAAAGCGATTCAAATACTGCTCATTTGTCTCTTCCTTCAGCAAAAATCTTTCGGCTTCTTTAAAATTATTTTTCAGGATGCTGTTTATAAAAGCCCGCGCTACTTCAATGTCCGTATTAGGAGCTTCCTTTTCACTATTGCAGGAGAAGAGCATTAAGCATTCAAGAGATGCAAAAAGCAGGAATTTTACTTTCATGATTTAAAGTTAAACATCTTTGCAATATCCAAATATAAAAGCATCCTGCTCCCGGGATGCTTCTATTGAACAAAAATGTTTATTTTTTATTTAATTCCTTTAGCAGGTTCGTTGCGGAATCCATTTTTTTCGTTCCCTCCTTCATTCCTTCTTCGATCGCATCTTTCATGGAATCAATATTTATCTTCTTTAATTCTTCGAAGCCTTTACCCAGGCTATCTAAACCCCCTACGCCTTTTTCTTTCATTTTATCCATTCCCATCTGCATCATAGTCGATTTATCAAAAGCTACTTTCCAGTCACCGCTTTCTCTTTTCAAAGTAAAGTTTGTCATTTCACCGCTTTTCTTATCTTTTACAGGAACCGTGGCCCGGTCACCTACTATTTTGGCATCCCCAAATTCCATCCTGGATTTGTCGTACTTATCCATCTCATTTTTATCCTTTGCCATTTTCAGTCCCATCTCTATCATGTCGATCATGCTTTTACTTTCCGTAGTAGCAAGTTTCCTGGCTGTTACCAAATCTTTCCTGCCCAGGGCGTCAAAAAAAGAAATCAAATTAGCTTTCGGATCGCCGCCTGCATTCTTACATCCGCTAAAAAAAACAAGAGAACCAGCTATGGCTGCAGCCGTCATTATTTTTATCATAAATAAATAATTTAGCTTAGAAGTTTTAGATCCGATGGTTATCGGATGGAATTTTAATTTGTTGGTTGTGGGCGCAACTGCCGGGACCTTTGTCCGCGCAGCCTGCTTTAATTCATCCGGGCATAAAAATAATTTTATTTTCCAGCTTTAATAGTTATTTATAAAAAATTCTTTTTATTTCTTTACACGCGGGGTGCATAAAGAGATCATCTACTCCAACAAAGTAAAAACCTTTGACATGACTGATATTAAATGGCAGCATATTTTTTGTGCCGGATAAAAAAGCTTTGTATATGAACTCGGCGCAATACATCCTGTCACCTGATTTAAGATCAAATTTCATGTCGAACATAATTCCTTCCGCATACCATTTTTTGATGGCGAACATCACTTTGTTTTTTTCCGTACTATCAATAGAATACCTGAATATGCCGATACCCCTGTTACTATAAGGCTCTCCAAAAATTTCCAATGGGTCCCTGCGTATTTTCTGATCAGGATTAAATTCCCCGCCTAACGCATGGTAAATAAATATGGTATCATTTTCTATACCTGCCATACCACAATGGGAATATGTTTTATCCCTTTGATTGAATTGACGAAAATTTTCGCTCGTAAAATCATTGCCTGAACGGGTAACCAGGTCGCCTGGCTGTATTATTTTTTTTACAGACTCAATCTGAGCAAATGCCCTGTCATTTAACCTGGCCGCGGCAATAGAATCTTCTCTTGTGATCACCAAACGGTTATAAGAAGATATGGCTGAATTACATCCTGTCATAAAAAATAAGAGGCAGCATAACGGCCACCTCTTGCTATCAAAAATATGCATCATCATTTTACCTGCGTTCATTGGATGTTTCATTATCCTTATCCTTGTCATAAGCCCTGATAATTGCTTTAACCAATTTATGTCGAACCACATCTTCTTCATCCAGTTCTATATGTGCAATGCCCTCAACATTTTTTAGAATGCGCAGGGCTTTGTCAATACCGCTTCGCATATTTTTTGGAAGGTCAATTTGAGTAGGGTCACCGGTGATAATCGCTTTTGCATTGGCGCCAATACGGGTAAGAAACATTTTTAATTGCCCGTCATTGGTATTCTGGGCTTCGTCAAGAATGATAAAAGCATTGTCCAATGTACGTCCCCTCATATATGCCAAAGGCGCAATTTCAATGGTCCTGGTAGTCATATAATAACCCAGCTTGTCAGCGGGTATCATATCATCCAGTGCATCATACAGCGGACGCAGGTAAGGATCAATTTTTTCTTTCAGATCTCCCGGCAGGAAGCCCAGGTTTTCCCCTGCTTCAACAGCCGGCCTTGTTAAAATAATCTTTTTAACGGTTTTAGCCTTTAAAGCTCTTACTGCCAATGCAACAGCAGTATAGGTTTTGCCGGTGCCTGCCGGACCAATGGCAAAAACAATATCGTTTTTGTCCACTGCAGTAACCATTCTTTTTTGATTTACCGTACGTGCCCTCACTGTTTTACCGTTTGGTCCGAATACGAGGACATCATTGGGGTTGCGATCAACAAAATTATCAACAGCCTGTTGGTCATCACCACCCAAAATCTGTTCAAAATAATTTGCACTCATGTGGCCATTGCGTTCAATGTACTGAACGATCAAATCGATTTTTTCCTTAGCATCCACAATCTGCTCGGGAGCCCCGCTCAATTTTACCTGTGTGCCTCGGCTGAGAATTTTTAGAAGGGGAAATTTCTTTTTTAAGATGTCAAGTTTACCGTTGTTAACGCCAAAGAATTCAATGGGGTTAACGGTTTCAAGATTAATAATAGTTTCTGTCAATGTACGTTTTTTTAAGTTAACTGAAGCATTGTTGGGTACTTAGTGCCATTCATCTATTTCAAATTTAGTGATTTGCCCCCGATACATCACAATATAATTTATACACACCATGTTAAAAAGAAGATCAGATATAGATGTTTCCCGGCCGGGAAGCAATCTCGTACGTTCAGGCACCCCTGTCTAACCAATCCGGCAAGTCCCTCTTACTGGTTAAAGTTTACACCTTTTTAAAAAGGTGTAAACTTTAACCAGTAATGACAGGCAAATCAAAAACTTAACCATTTGGTTAAAAATAATTTTGGAAAACTCAGTTTCATTTTTATCTTTGCCAAAAATTAACCATTTGGTTAAATTTTAAAAATGAAGAAAAGGGACAGCAATACCGAAGAGAAAATATTACAGGTCGCGAGGAAAGTATTTACCCAGAAAGGACTTGCGGGCGCCCGCATGCAGGATATTGCTGATGAAGCCGGTTTTAACAAGGCCCTGGTGCATTATTATTTTGAATCAAAAGAGAAATTATTCCAATTGATCTTTGAGCAGGAATTCGGAAAGTTTTTTTCCAACCTGGTGGTTATTGTTTCCTCCGATATATCGCTGTTTGAAAAAATTGAAAGGATCGTAGCGCTCGATATAGAGCGACTCTCTGCGTTTCCCGAATTGCCCCTGTTTGTGATAAACGAGATCAGCAGGAACCCGGAAATGATTGTAAAGCGTTTTAGTAAAATGGCGGTTACGCAAGTACTCGGGGGCTTCCGCAAACAGGTAAACGGCGAAATTAAAAAGGGTACGATAAAAAAGATAAGTGCCGAGCAATTGCTGATCAATATACAGTCGCTCAGCATTTTTCCTTTTATAGCAAAGCCGATGTTGAAAAATGTATTGCAGTTCAGTGAAAAAGAATACCAGGCAATGATTCAAATGCGAAAAAAAGGAGTAGTGGAGTTTATAATCAATGCAATAAAGGCTTAATTATTTTTTCCTGAATTATTAACTAAATGGTTAAAAATTATAATCAATGATCCGGAAACTAACCAATACGACCTGTTTTCTGCTCTGCAGCGGGTTTATATTTGCACAAAACACCGGTAGCCTTACATTAGAGCAGTGTTATTCTTCGGCTATAAGCAATTCACCACTGGGGCAACAAAAAGCCCTGACCATCACCGCGGGGACGATGACAGAGAAAAATCTTGCGCTGAAATGGCTTCCACAACTGGATATAAATGCACAGGCTACCTACCAGTCAGCGGTAACATCTCTGCCGGTTAAATTTCCCAATGTAACCATTGAAGAACTGGATAAGGACCAGTACAGGAGCACGCTGGAATTGATACAGCCGGTTTTTGACGGTGGTGTAATTGCCGGTCAGAAAAAACTGCAGAAAATTACAACGGATGCTGAAGCACAAAAGGTGGAAGTTGATCTTTACCAGTTAAAATCAAAAGTTACCGCTTATTATTTCACCGCTTTATTAATGGATGAAAACATACAACTGATGGACCTGGTAAAACAGGATCTGCAAAACGGTTTAAAAAAAGTTACAGCCCAGGTAGCTAACGGGACGGCTACAAAAAGTAATGAAGATATACTGAATGCCGAATTGTTGAAAACAGACCAAAAGGTAATTGAATATAATTCTGTTCGCAAGGAATCTGTTCAAATGCTGCAAATACTTACAGGCATTGTCATCGATGAAAGCACAACATTTATAAAACCCGGCGAAACTGCAAATTATGCGGACTCAATTACCAACCGGCCCGAATTAAAATTATTTGATTACCAGCGGGAAGGGCTCCGGTCGCAATCCATGTTGCTTGCTGCAAGAACAAATCCTAAATTTTCTCTTTTTGCAAATGGCGGCTATGGCAAACCGGGATTGAACCAGTTGAAAAATGAATTCCAATGGTTTTATCTTACCGGTGTAAAATTGAATATTCCGATCATGGGCCGCGTCAGCCAACAAAAGGATAGAGATGTACTAAAAGTTCAGGAACAGATAATTGGAAAACAAAAGGAAAACTTTTTAAACAATAACCGGCAATTACTGGTACAGCAAAAAACGGAAATGGAAAAATACCGGCAACTGATGGCTACCGATAATGCAATTATTGCCCTGCGAAACAGGATAAAAGAAAATGCGCTGGTGAAGCTTTCCAATGGCATCATCACTTCCAGTGACTATATCACAGAACTGAATGCAGAGAACCAGGCGATGCTCAGCCAAAAATTACATGAAGTACAATTGCTGCAATCACAATACAACTATAAAATTATAAGCGGGNAATAACCCCCTCTCAACAGTTATAAACACAGTAATATGAAACCAGCTATAAAATATTTTTTACCGTTACTATTTCTTATTTTTTCGGCATGTAGTAACAGGGATCACCGCTATGATGCTACCGGCACATTTGAATCAGATGAAGTGATTGTTTCAGCGGAGGCTACCGGTAAAATTTTACGCCTGGACGTACAGGAAGGGTCAACCCTTTCGAAGGATTCTGTTGTGGGAAATATAGATCCGACTTCTATTGAACTGCAAAAAGAACAGGCCACTTCTTCCTTAGAAGCATTGCAGCAGAAGATCAATGATGCCTCTCCACAGGTAAGGGTTTTACAGTCGCAGGAGGAAATGCAAAAAAAACAGGTGGCTGTACAGGAAGAACAGCTAAGGACACTTCAAAAAGAACAGCAGCGATATAAAAACCTGGTAGCTGCAGATGCGGCGCCGGCAAAACAATTGGATGATATAAACGGGCAGGTGAATATTTTAGAAGCCCAGATAGCAGCTTCAAAAAGTCAGTTACTCGTATTGCAAAGCCAGGTAAGCTCACAGCGCCAGGCAGTAAACATCCAGAACAGGGGAATATTGAGTGAAAAAAAACCAATGGACAGGAGAGTAGCCCAGATCGAGGATCAATTAAGCAGAACGAGGATCATCAATCCTTTACCGGGAACGGTGCTTACAAAATATGCCGATGCCAATGAATATACATCTACCGGCAAAGCACTGTATAAAATAGCAGACCTGTCGTTGATGAAATTAAGGGCTTATATAACCGGTAATCAATTGGCACAGGTAAAATTGAACCAGCAGGTAAAAGTATTGGTGGATGATGGAAAAGGCAAATACAGGGAGATGCCGGGAACGATCACCTGGATATCAGATAAGGCAGAGTTTACTCCAAAAACCATTCAAACAAAAGAAGAGAGAGCAAACCTGGTTTATGCCATGAAAATAAATGTTCGCAATGACGGATATTTAAAGATCGGGATGTATGGGGAAGTAGTGTTTGGAGAATAGTTGATAAGTTACCGGTTTGACTGTTGATCGTTGACCGTTGATCGTTGATTGTTGATCGTTCTTCTGTTTTGAGTGGGCTTTTAGTGGGCATTAATGGTTGATGGTTGATGGTTGATCGTTTGAACGTTGATCGTTGACCGATTGATAAGTTGACAGGTTGATTAGTTGATAAGTTGACAGGTTAGGTAGTCATTATAAGTCGAAGCCCTTCGCTTATCAACTTTTCACATATCAACCTATCAATTTTTAACGTATCAACCTATCAACTTTTAACGTATCAACCTATCAACTTATCAACCAGTCAACCAGTCAACCTATCAACTTTTTTCAACTGATCAACCAATCAACTTTGTTATGAATGCAGTCACCGTTCAACATATTGTGAAAACCTACGGTTCTAAAAAAGAAGTGGTAAAGGCATTGGAGGATATTTCATTTTCAGTAAATAAAGGAGAACTGTTTGGCATAATCGGGCCAGACGGGGCCGGCAAAACTTCCCTTTTCAGGATACTGACAACCTTACTGCTGGCTGATAGTGGTATGGCAACGGTAGACGGATTTGATACAGTAAAGGAATACAAAGCTATCCGTAACAGGATCGGTTACATGCCGGGTAAATTCTCCCTTTACCAGGACCTGACCGTTGAAGAAAACCTGCAATTCTTTGCCACTATATTTAATACCAGCATAGCCGAAAATTATGAACTGGTAAAAGATATTTATGTCCAGATAGAACCCTTTAAATACCGGCGGGCAGGCAAATTGTCCGGTGGTATGAAACAAAAACTGGCATTGTGTTGCGCACTTATCCATCATCCTACTATATTATTCCTGGATGAGCCTACCACCGGTGTGGACGCAGTATCGCGGAAAGAATTTTGGGAGATGTTGCAAAACCTGAAAAAGCAGGGCATCACCATTTTGGTTTCTACCCCTTATATGGATGAAGCCGGTCTTTGCGACAGGGTAGCATTGATGCAAACAGGAAAAATAATGAGTATTGATGCACCGGAAAATATCATTAAGCAATTTATAAAACCACTATGGTCTGTACGGGCTGCAGAAATGTTCCGCTTATTAAAGGATCTGCAGCTTTACAGCAATGCCGAAACCTGTTATGCCTTTGGAGAAAATCATCACCTGGTGATGAAAAAAGATATAACAGATGCCAATGAAATTATTAATTACCTGAAGGATAAAGGCCATCAGGATATAGTTTTAGAAAAGGAAAGGCCCAATATTGAAGATTGTTTTATAGAACTGATGCAGCATAATTAAGCAAAGCTTTCCATCATCGATAGACCAGGGATACCAACCTTCCATAGCGTGTTATTTGTTAATAAAACCCTTCCTTATGTTGCCAGCTTTACATTCGGGATGCAGTACATTAAACAACGAACCATGAAAGAAACCGTGATAACAGCGAGTAAGCTCACCAAGAAGTTTGGTGATTTTATTGCAACAAATGAGATTTCATTTGATGTGTCCAAAGGCGAGATATTTGGCTTTTTGGGGGCAAACGGAGCGGGTAAAACCACTGCCATCCGTATGTTATGCGGGCTGTCTATCCCATCATCAGGATCGGCCAGTGTAGCTGGTTTTGATGTGTACAAAGAAACAGAAAAAATCAAGCAGCATATAGGTTATATGAGCCAGAAATTTTCATTGTATGAAGACCTTACCGTAAAAGAGAATATTCGTTTTTATGCGGGCATATATGGTATGGAGCGCAAAGCCATCAGGGAAAAAACAGAGGTGTTATTGAAACAACTGCGTTTATCAGGAGAAGCCAATACTCTCGTTAAAGCATTACCCCTCGGATGGAAACAGAAACTGGCATTTTCTGTAGCTATTTTTCATGAACCGCGGATTGTGTTCCTGGATGAGCCCACCGGTGGCGTAGACCCGATAACCCGCCGTGAGTTTTGGAACCTGATATATGAAGCCTCGGAAAGGGGTATTACCATTTTCGTTACTACCCATTACATGGATGAAGCAGAATATTGTAACCGCGTTTCCATCATGGTAGATGGTAAAATAGAAGCATTGGATACACCGCACAACCTGAAAAAAACATTTGATGCCGGATCAATGGATGAGGTGTTTTTGCAATTGGCAAGGGGAGCAAAAAGAGCAGGGGATTGAAGCTTACCTCATCAACTGCAAACTGTTTGCTCATGGCAATGAAATAGTACAGATAAAAATATTGTTCCGGTTGAAGGATAGCGTGCTGGCTGGCTGTACAAGTGAGTGACACAACCAGCCTGTTTTCGTCAACAGAAGGGATGTTAAGTAATTCAAAACCCCGGCTCAAAAAAGACAATGAAACAATTTATCATATTTGTAAAGAAAGAATTTTATCACATTTTTCGTGACAGGAAATCCTTGCTCATCATTATCCTGATGCCGGTTGTGCAGATCATTTTATTTGGATTTGCCCTTACCAACGAGATCAAAAATTCTCATTTTGCCGTCCTGGATAATTCAAAAGACATTACTACCACGGCCATTACCCGCGAACTGGATGCCAGCCGTTATTTTGACCTGGACCGAAACTTACATTCACAGCAGGATATTGAAACAGCTTTCAAAACCGGTAAAATAAAACTGGCAGTAATATTTCAACCTGGATTTAATGAAGCCCTTACGCATACCAATCATGCACAGGTACAGCTAATAGCAGACGCATCTGATCCCAACAATGCAACCACCGTTATAAGTTATGCGTCCGGCATCATCCGTGATTACCAGGCAAATTTAAATGAACAGGTGCAAACTCCTTACCTGATAAATTCACAGGTGCACATGTTATATAACCCGCAGTTGAAAGGCGCTTATAATTTTGTACCTGGTGTGATGGCCATGATACTGATCATCATCTCCGCCATGATGACTTCTGTTTCCATTGTGCGGGAGAAAGAGATCAATACCATGGAAGTGTTACTTGTATCGCCGCTGCAACCGCTATTGTTCATTTTCAGTAAAGCAATCCCTTATATATTTTTATCACTGGTAAATGTATCTACCATATTATTGGTAAGTGTAACCTTGCTGGAAGTGCCCATTAATGGCAGCCTGCTATTGCTGATGGGCGAGGCTTTATTGTTTATTATCACCGCAGTGTCACTGGGCCTGATGATTTCCAATGTTACCTCGTCACAGCAAACTGCGCAGATGATCTCACTGATGGGCCTGATGCTGCCCACTTTGTTATTGGGTGGTTTTATGTTCCCCATTGAAAGTATGCCAAAGCCCCTTCAGCTGATATCAAATATAGTTCCTTCCAAATGGTTTTTTATTATTGTTAAAGGTGTAATGATAAAAGGACTTGGCTTTAAAAACATATGGAAAGAAACGCTTATCCTGTTGGGCATGGCCATTTTTTTTCTTAGTATAAGTTTATCAAAATTTAAAATTCGCCTGGCATGAAAAAGCTATCTTTTTTATTGGAGAAAGAATTCCGGCAGGTGTTTCGCAACCCGGCTATCCTGCGCTCGGTACTTATTATGCCGGTGATACAGCTGCTGATCTTTCCCCATGCAGCTAATTACGAAGTAAAGAATGTGCTTCTTAGTATCGTTGACCATGATCATTCAGCGTATTCACAAAAATTTATTTCTAAGATGACCGCCTCAGGCTATTTTATTTTAACGGATTATTCTCCTTCTTTGCAAAACGCGGGGATGGGAGGTTATCGTCGGCATAGAACCCGATAATGCAGAAAATATTGATGATATAAAAAAGCTGGAGAAGGGGATAAAACCTGTTTTAAAATTTAATTCGTTTCCATCAAGAAATGCTCCCTGTCCCTGCGGAAGCGGAAAACAATATAAACGCTGTTGCGGACAATAACAGGAATATTATTCGGAAGATGATATTGTTAAAACAAGACGTTGACTATTTAACCGCGATTATTAAATTCTGGTAAGTGATTTTATGCAAACCGTAGTAATTATGGTAAACATCCAAACTTTTATCAAAGCAGCGCTCTCTTTCCGCCGGTGCACCGGAACTACCTCAGGTTGAAAAAACTTCTTTCCCGTGAAAATAAAATTTCTACCACTCTGGCCATAGAAAATCAGCAAGCCTGTCTTAATTTCCCGTATATAGTCCATTTTTATCAATGTTATTACTCTTCATATTTCCGCCAAAGAGGGTGCGTAACCGTAAGAAATTGTAAACGCCGGTTCCGTGCAGGCACTTTGACAAAAGAGAAGCGTTGCATGGTAAAAGAATATGGTCTAAACCCATACTGCTTTTACTTATCTTCTTATAATAACTTAAACCCGCCACAACCTTCCTCTCAACTAATGATAGGGTTATACCTTTCTTTAAAGAAGACTGCGGATCGATTCCAATACCTGACCAGTCCCTGAACAGTCCCTGAACAGTCCCTGAGTAGTCGAAAATAGCCTGGCAGGATCCCGGAAATGGACAAATTGGAAAAAAACGTACAAAACGGTCAAAAACGTATAGCATGTTTTTTTCCTATCATCCAACTATTAGTTTTGTTCTGAAGGCTGAAAAGAAAGGGTGAAGGGAGGCTGCACTAAATAATTGGGATAAGATAAATTTTATAAAAAGCGCATGGTAACAAGCGGACTTCCCCGTCCGACCGGGTGCGGTGAATTTATATAAATATTAATTCTATTCATCATGACCTTTTGTGATAATTAAGTATTGCCCAGCTATTAAATACCAGCGCGAGGCCCAATACGCGCAGGAGGTGATATTTTATATCAGCAAATCCACTTCCTTTTAATATGATCATCCGCATCACTTCAATAAAATAGGCAACAGGATTTACCCTCGTGATCCATTTGGCCCATTCGGGCATACTGTCGATAGAAGTGTATAATCCGCCCAGCAACATAAAGATCATCATCACAAAAAAGCCAATAAAAGTTGCCTGTGTCTGGGTTTCGGCATAGGTAGAAATAAGCAGGCCCACACCCAATAATGCCAGTAAAAAAACCATGGCAAATATATATATCAAACCAATATTGCCCAATGGCACAATATGATAAAATACCCTTGAAACCAGCAGGCCAAGGGTAAGTGTGATCAAACCCATTATCCAAAAAGGGATAAGCTTTCCTAAAATAAAAGTTGCTTTGCTTATAGGAGAAACATTGATCTGTTCAATAGTGCCAATCTGTTTTTCATTTACAATATTCAAAGAGGAAAGAAATGTGCCGATCATGGTGAGCAGGGTCACCAGTATTCCGGGTACCATAAAATCCTTATAATTCATGGTAGGATTGTACCAGTTGGATGAAGTGATTTCAATGGAAGGTATGGCATTGAATTTTGGAAATTCCATCCACTCCATTTGTACTTCGCTGTTAAAATCACGGATGATATTGACTGCATATGCCCCGCCAAGATTCGCTTTGGTGCCGTTTACCGCATTAACCGCAAGTAGCATGCCTGCCTTGTTTTCCTTTACCAGCGACTTTTCAAACCCGGCAGGTATTTCGATAATAAGATCAGCTTTATCAGCTTTAATTGACTCCATCCCTTTTTCGAAAGAAGGAGAATAATCCGTTAAAATAAAATAGCCTGAGGCGGTCATCTTAGAAATAAATTTTTGTGAATACGCTGAATGATCATGGTCAACGATACTAAG
>JGI24806J26614_1000418_pt1 | contig 12825 bp, 9 predicted proteins | sample Kansoi200umMDA_FD_26614 | JGI IMG/M metagenome (IMG submission 26614)
AGGAAGATCTTTAAACCTAAGAAATCGATATTCGGTCATTCATTCCCAACCCACCGACTCGCTTCTCAAACCCATGATGCATAACAGCGATAACTTTTTTGCTGAACAAAGTTTATTAATGGTGAGCAATGAAAAATTGGGTATAATGAACGATGCAAAAATAATTGATACGTTATTAAAAACAGACTTTAAAGATCTTCCTCAAAAACCAAGATGGGTAGATGGCTCTGGTCTTAGTCGTTATAATTTATTTACGCCGCAGGATTTTGTTGCCATTCTGAATAAAATGAAAAATGAATTTGGAATGGACAGGATAAAAAATATTCTGCCCACTGGCGGTACAGGAACTATCAGCAGTTATTACAAAGCAGACAGTAATTATATTTTTGTAAAAACAGGAACTCTCTCAGGAGTAGTAGCACTCAGTGGTTTTTTATATACTAAAAAAGGCAAGCTTCTCATTTTTTCTACATTAGTTAATAATCACCAGGCATCGGCAACAGCAGTAAGAAGAGCTGTTGAGAAATTTATCGAAGGGATAAGAAATAAGTATTAACAGCCCATCCCGACCTTCCCAAAGGGAAGGCCATCTGCACACATGCCTTGCTTTTTGCAATGTCGTTCATACAAAAGAAATTTAATTTATAAACAGTTGATTGAACTTCAGGTTTTGTGTGAATGCAAGTCTCCCCTTTGGGGAGATTTAGAGGGGCTTTTATCCAAACATTTTCTCCAAAGCATCTTTTTTAAACTCTAAATAGGTTGGCTTCCCATCAGGCGAAATATTTGGCTGCTTGCATTGAAAAAGATCATTCACCAAAACTCCCATTTCTTTTTCTGAAAGTTGTCTTCCTGGTTTAATGGCTTGTTGCCATGCCAATGAACGGACCAGCTTTTCTCGTTTAGAAAATTTAAGATCGGCACTGAAGTGTTTGTATTGTTCCAATAAGAAATCAATCACTTGCTTTTCATTTCCTTGCGTCACATCAGCAGGAGTTCCTTGCACAACAAATGTATTTTTTCCAAATGGCTCGATCAGATAGCCGAGTTGTTGAAGATCATTCATCAATTCTTCCAGCAAAACAGAATCAGCAGGAGTTAATTCCAGAGTAACAGGAAACATGCTGCGTTGTGTTGCTACTGCTTTTCCTTTTGCTGCTTCCTGTAATCGTTCATAAATTACTCTTTCGTGAGCTGCTTGTTGGTTGATAAGAATAAAACCGTTGTGAGTTTGTGTTAATATATACTCGTTGTGTAGTTGAGATAATGTTGAATGTTGAATGTTGAATGTTGAATGGGTGGCAAGTTGTTCTGCTTGATTTGAAAATTGAGTATTAAGAGTTGATTGTTGAATATTTTCTTTCGGCTCTAAACTCTGAACTCTAAGCTCTTCATTTTCGATTTTCGACTTTCCACTTCCGCTTTCATAGAAGTCCCGCCAATGCTTCAATTCGCTTCTATTTGTTGGCTCAATAAAATGTGCCTTATTTTTTTCAGTAAATCCTTTGAAGATAGAGCCAGCTGATGCTGCCGATTTTTTTTCTTCAGTAAATGGTTGTTGGATAGAAGATAATTGTTGGATCGATGCATCCAATTCAAAATCCAAAGTAGGAGTGACGCTGAATTGTGCCAAAGCATGTTTTACTGCTGCCTGTACAAATGCATAAATGATTTTCTCGTCCTCAAACTTTATTTCCTGTTTGGTTGGATGAACATTCACATCCACCTGGGTTGGATCAAGATCAATGAAGAGCACATACATCGGGAACGAATCTTTAGTGATCATTTCCTGGTAAGCACTCATCACCGCATGATTCAGGTATGCACTTTTAATAAAGCGATTGTTCACGAAAAAATATTGGTCACCTCTTGTTTTCTTAGCAGTATCTGGTTTACCCACAAAACCATAAATGTTCATGTAATCAGTTTCTTCTTTAACTGTTACAAGCTTTGTATTGTAAGTATTGCCAAGTAATTGAAGTATCCGTTGTTTTAAAGTGCCAGCTTCCAAATGAAAGATCTGCTGGTTATTTGCTGTCAATGAAAAAAAGATGTTGGGAAATGCCAACGCAACTCTTGTGAATTCATCAACTACATGCCGCATTTCGGCAGTATTGCTTTTTAAAAAATTTCTTCGTGCAGGAACATTAAAGAATAAATTCTTCATCGCAATGCTTGTTCCTTCCGGTGCAGCAACAGGTTCTTGCTTTTTTACAAGGCTATTTTCAATTTCAATATAAGTACCTGTTTCATCAGCAAGTCTTTTTGTTTTTAATTCGACTTGTGCCACTGCTGCAATAGAAGCCAGTGCTTCACCACGAAATCCCATTGTTCTTATATGAAACAGATCTTCTATTGTTGTGATCTTTGATGTAGCATGGCGTTCAAAACTCATTCTTGCATCAGTTTCACTCATGCCTCCTCCATTATCTATTACTTGTACCAAAGACTTTCCTGCGTCATTAATGATCAGTTTGATCTCCGTTGCACCGGCATCAACCGCATTCTCCAATAATTCCTTGACTGCACTTGCCGGTCGTTGGATCACTTCACCAGCTGCAATTTGATTGGCAATGTTGTCAGGCAATAACAAAATCTTATCGCTCAATTCCTGTAATTTTAGCTGCTAAAATACGTCGATTATCTTAAGCATTTGGAATGAAAAAAATACTCCTGGTTGTAGCCGTTCTTATTTCTTCTGTTTCATTTTCTCAGTATCGCAGCAAGCTTAGTGTGGATCAATGGGTGGATAGTGTGTTTAATTCGTTGACTCCTGATCAACGGATAGCTCAATTGATGGTGATCAGGGCACATTCGAATCTTGGCCCGGATCATGTGGTCAAAGTGACAAACGATATTCAGCAGTATAATGTGGGTGCTTTATGTTTTTTCCAGGGTGGACCTATAAGACAAGCGATCCTTACCAATTTTTATCAAAGTATTGCAAAAACACCTTTGATGATAACAATTGATGGAGAATGGGGGATAGGGATGCGATTGGATAGTGTTACCAAGTTTCCTTACCAGCTTACATTGGGTGCGATGGATAACCAGCGTATTGTTTATGAAATGGGATTGGCAGTTGGTGAACAATGCAAACGATTGGGGGTTCATGTTAACTATGCTCCTGTTGTTGATATTAATAATAATCCAGCGAATCCTGTTATTGGCTATCGTTCATTCGGCGAGGACAGGGATAAGGTGATCAAGTTTGGAATTGCCTATATGAAAGGAATGCAGGATGCAGGTATTATGGCTTGCGCAAAACATTTTCCGGGTCATGGCGATGTGGCGGTTGATTCACATCTTGATCTTCCAGTTATCAATAAATCAAGAGCTGAGCTTGATTCGAACGAGATAAAACCTTTTCGTGAATTGATCAATGCTGGTATTGGTAGTGTGATGGTGGCTCATCTTTCTGTTCCATCAATTGATAGTGCTGAACATCGTGCAACTTCTATTTCTAAAAATACAGTGACTGGTGTTTTGAGAAATGATATCGGTTTTAGTGGACTCACTTTCACCGATGCATTGGAGATGAAAGGCGTGGCAAAATATTTTCCCGGTGGCGTTATTTCTGTAGAGGCGCTGATCGCAGGTAACGATATGCTTTGTTTGCCTGAAGATGTTGGTAAAGCGATAGAAGCTATAAAACAAGCTATTGATTCAAACAGACTAACCTGGACTGATGTCGATGCGAAAGTAAAGAAGGTGTTGAGAGCAAAGTACCAGTTAGGCTTGAATCAATGGAAACCTATCGACACAACAAATCTTTTATTTGATCTGAATAAAAGAACGGATGCGATCAGGATGAAAGTGGCCAAGGAAACAATGACCATTTTAAAACAAGGAACCGGAAATGTTGCATTGCCATTGAAAAAAAATTTGAGAATTGCATATGTAGCAATGGGAGATTCTGTGGTAAACGATTTTTCAAAAGAGTTGAATGAAAGATATAAGACCGATACCTATATCATGTCATGGAAAGATGGCGATGGAAAAGCTGATTCAATATTTGAGCAGGTACTTGATAAATATGATGTAGTGGTGATGGGCATTCATAATTTCAGTAATCGTCCGGCAAATAATTATGGTATCACCAATTCTTCAATTTCATTATGGCGCAGGTTGAATAAACCAAACAGCATTACACTTGTTTTTGGAAATGTATTAGCTTCTGCAAATTATTGTGATGCAAATTCATTGATCGCTTGTCACCAGGATGATAATATTACAAGACATATAGCAGCCGATCTTTTAAAAGGAAAAGCGTATGCCACAGGAAAATTGCCGGTAAGAGTTTGTGAGTATGCAGCTGGATATGGAATTGAATTGGCGGCAACTGAATTGCCTCGCCCAACAGAGAAGAGAGAAATCATGAATCAAACAATTGATTCGATCGTGACTGATGCAATTGCTCAAAAAGCATTTCCGGGTTGCGCGGTAATGGCGGTAAAAGGTGGCGATATAATTTTTAATAAAGCTTATGGCAATTATACTTATGATAAACAAATACCGGTTTCATTAGAGAGCATTTTTGACCTTGCTTCTGTTACAAAAATTTCTGCCACTACTGTTTCTATAATGAAACTATATGAAGAAGGAAAAGTTAGTTTGAATAAAACATTGGGTGATTATCTGCCATGGACAAGAGGTTCCGATAAAGCAGGATTAAGGATAGAAGATATTTTATTGCATGAAGTTGGGCTGACGCCAACGATCTTCTTTTATAAAGAAACAATTGATTCTGCAACCGGAATTCCGAATCCGACATTATATAGCGACAAACCAAAACCGGGTTATACAATTCGGGTGGCTGACGGTTTGTTTTTAAAAAATGCATGGCAGGACACAATGCTGAAAAGAATTATTAAAAGTGCTCCGCCAAGGTTAGGTCGTTATTCTTATAGCGACAATGATTTTATTTTTCTTGGAAAGATCGTTGAGCAATTAAGTGGAATGCCACTGGATCAGTATGTAAGAAAAACTTTTTATTCAAGAATGGGATTAGAAACTACAGGTTTCAAGCCAACTGAACGGTTCAACAGGAACAGGATCATTCCTACAGAACAGGAAAATTATTTTCGCAGGCAATTGCTTTGGGGCGATGTGCATGATGAAGGTTCAAGCATGTTTGGCGGAGTGGCTGGTCATGCCGGTTTATTTTCTGATGCGTATGACCTGGCAATGCTTTATCAAATGTTGTTGAACGGCGGCACTTTCAACGGGGAAAGATATTTTAATGAAGAAACGATAAAACTATTTACAGCTTATCATAGCAAGACAAGTCGCAGGGCTTATGGTTTTGATAAACCGGAGAAAGATAATGTAACAAGAAAGGATCCTTATCCGTCATTGCTGGCATCACCACAAACTTTTGGTCATACCGGGTTTACCGGCACTTGTGTTTGGGTTGATCCCAAGTATGATCTTGTTTATATCTTTCTTTCAAACAGGGTGAATCCAACAAGGAATAATTCTTTGCTTTCATCATTATCGGTTAGAGGAAACATCCAGGATGCAATTATCGAGGCGATCCGGTAAGAAGTACAAAAAATAAACTTGTATATGAAAATTATGATGGTATTGTTTATTTTGATTGTACTAAGCTGTAATTCGCAATCGGGTAATAATAATATTGAAAAAACTGTATTATCATTAAATGTTACGCTACAGACAAATGAAGATTTTAATTCAATAAAAACAGGCGACACTTACGAGTTAATAATAAAAAGACCAAAAGATTTTGATTCGGCAAAAGCTTATAATCATGTTTATTTTACAGATGCCGGAATCAATTCGGGTAAGGCAATTCTATCACAACCTGAAGACAGTCTGAAGAATTGCATTCTTATAGGAATAAGTCATAAAGGAGATTGGGAAACAAAACGTAAGCGGGACTTTATTCCATCTGATGCAAGTAATGATAGTAGTAATGATTTTGGACACGCATTAAAATTCTATTTATTTATGAAAGAAGAGTTGATGCCTTACATCAATAAAAAATTTCCAAACCAAAAAAGCAAGGTCTTTATTGGTCATTCTTTCGGTGGATTACTTGCTTTATATATGTCAATGAAAGAAAATAAGCTCTTTGATCATTATTATGCCATCAGTCCTTCTGTATGGGCAAATTATTATGAACTGATGAAGATCGAAAAAGATTATGCTTCAAAAAATAAAGATTACAATTCGAATATATCAATCTATGCGGGATCATTAGAGTTTTTAAATAAAGTACTGAGCTCTACTAAAGAGTTTTACGATAAAGCAAAAGAAAGAAATTATAAAGGGCTGAATATTTCAAGAACGGTTATTGGTGGAGTAAATCATTATGGAATTGTACCAAAAGTTGTTCCTAGTATTTTAAAGGAACTACGATAAAGTTATAAAGGCTGATTTTTATCAATACTTATTTCTTCCCCGGTTGATTAGGTCGCTGAGGAGGTCTCTGTTGTCCCTGGTTAGGACGATTTTGCTGCGGACCCTTTTGTTGTTGGGGAGGTTGTTGAGGCTTTTGTTGTCTTTGCTGTTGTGATTGTTGACCTCTTTGTTGTTGTGGTCTTTGCGGCTGCTGTTTTTGTTTTTTCTTTTTATCAGCTTTATCCAGCGAATGCAAACTTATTTGTCCAACCAATTCTACAAACTCTGGTTCTGCCTCTTTTACTTTCGAAGTAAGTTCAACAGCTTCCAGTTCTTCAGGAATTATTCCCTGCTGATTTAATGATTTTATTTTCCTTACCCTTTCAATTGTCAATGGGTATTGTTTGTTGCTGTCAGGCAATACATACCACATCAGGTTTTTGAAAATATCTTTCTTAATTAATGAGGCATTTCCTTTTGCAACCTGTATTGAATCACAGTTGTCAGGAAAACCTTGCAATGCATCTAAATATGTATCCAACTCATAATTCAAACAACACTTCAATCTTCCGCATTGACCACTAAGTTTTGTTTGATTGATTGAAAGATTCTGGTAACGGGCTGCAGTTGTATTTACTGATTTGAATTCTGAAAGCCATGTGCTGCAACAAAGTTCACGACCGCAACTTCCAATTCCTCCAACTTTTGCACTTTCCTGTCTTGCACCGATCTGTCGCATCTCAACTTTCAACTTAAACTCAGAGGCATATACTTTGATCAGCTCACGAAAATCAACACGACCATCAGCAATGTAGAAGAAAGTGGCTTTGCGGCTATCAGCCTGTATCTCCACCTGGCTTATTTTCATATCAAGCTTCAGTTGCTTGGCAATAGCACGGCTTCGTATCACCGCTTCTTTTTCGCGACTCTTACTGTGTCTCCATGTTTCAACATCACGATCACCAGCGCGACGTAAAACTTTTTTCATTTCGGGATTGGCTTCCTCAATTCCTTTCTTCTTCATTTGCAGACGAACAATTTCCCCAGTCAATGAGATCTCGCCAAGGTCAAAACCACTTACACCTTCCACACAAACCTGGTCACCTTTTTCAAAATGCTGTAGAGTTGTATTGCGGAAAAAATCTTTGCGGCTGCCATTATTAAAACTTATCTCTACTACTTTGCACTCATCCATCACATCGGCCACAGGCATATTCAACAGCCAGTCATGTACATTCATGCGGTTACATCCGCCGGTACTGCACCCGCCGTTGCTCTTACATCCGTTTGGCTTACCTGTGCCACAATTGCCGCAACCCATTATTAAAATGAATATTAAGAAATAAAAATTAATAATTGAGGAGAGAGATAATTATCAGGTCGGCTGCATTGCTACTATCATCGTCTGTTGTGTCACTCCCTTGTACGTTTAGAATGCTACTCAGCAATCCGTTGAGCAGTTCAATGTTTGCTCAAACATGTACAGGTGTTGAAGTGTGCAACGCAACATAGTTGAATATAGATCAGAAAGTTGACTCAATAATTACACTCACAATTCTTGATAAACTCACAACCCACAATTCACAACTCACTCCTCAAGTCGCCAAAAATACAATTTTGTCCTGAATGATGTGATATAGCTTTATTGTAAGGGCATGAAAGAGAATTTTGGCATTAGCATTTCGTTCTATATAATATGCAGCCCGGTCGAGTTCCTCAATAATAGCCTGCTGCTGGCTGACATCGGCAAGACGGTTCAGCCGATCAGCAAAATCCTTTTCATTGTCTGGTAGCCAGGTATTATTGCCCATCACTTTTGAGCGGATCGATTGCTCAAGCAGGTGATTGAAATAACGGAGAAATTGTTTTTGCTTTTCTCTTCCTAGCCTGCTGATCTCTTCTACCCATTTTGTTTGAGCAATGGGACCGGTCTTAATGATCGAGTTCAGCCAATCACGAAGAAGACTTTGCCAATCCTCTTCTGCATGTTGCAACAATAGTAATGCTTCCCGATAATTACCTTCTGCGGTTGCAGCCACTTGTCTGGCCTTTGCCGGATCAGTACCGCTTTTTTCAATCAATGCATTTTCAATATCACTTGTTTCTAATGCCGGGATCTTTATCATTTGGCAACGGCTCACAATTGTTGGTAATAATAAAGATTCATTTTCTGCTATAAGTATAAATAATGTATTCGGTGGTGGTTCTTCGATAAGCTTAAGCAGTTTATTTCCTTCAGTGCCGAGATACTCGGGCATCCACATGATGAGAACCTTGTATTCACTTTCAAAACTTTTCAAACTCAGCTTGCGAATGATATCATTGCATTCATTGGCGGTAATGTTTCCCTGTTTATTTTCTGCACCAATGAATTGTAGCCAGTCGTATACATTGCCGTATGGATATAATTTGATGAACTCTCTCCACTCAGTTATATAATCAACACTCAATGGAGGTGACCCTGCTTTTTTTGTAACAACGGGATAGGAAAAATGAATATCAGGATGGATGAGTTGGAAGGCCTTCAAACAAGATGGGCAAATTCCACAGGAGTCGTTTGGAGTTTGAGGTTTGAGGTTTGAAGTTTGAGGCTCTTCTCCAAATAGTGAAGCGTTGGAATTTGGGATTTGAGATTTGGGATTTGCTCTTTCGCATGTTATATATTGACCTAAAGCCAGCGCTAACGAAAGAGCTCCGCTACCTTCTTTGCTTAAAAAAAGCAAAGCATGGCTGAGCCGGTTGTGCTGAACCAGCTCAACTAATTGTTGCTTTATTTCTTGTTGGTTTATGATCTTGGAAAATTGCATCGTGACGAAAATAAACTTTCTGCAAATAAAAAAGCGTTCTGAATTCAGAACGCTTTTAATACTGAGAAACTTTATATTAATTAATTCAAATATTTTGTGATCTCCTCACTCATCGGGCTTACCTTATTATGAAACACCGCGATCAACTTTCCGTTCTCATCCAATAAGAATTTTGTAAAGTTCCAATCAACCGGGTTTTGCAGGTATCTTTTCCAAACAAGATCTTTAGATGTAGTTCCTTCAACCGATTTAGCTAACTCTTTTGATTGATCAACTAACCATTTATAGATAGGTGCTATATCATCACCTTTTACTGAAACTTTTTCTGCCATAGGAAAACTTACACCATAATTCTTTGTACAGAATTCTTTTATCTCGGTATTGCTTCCAGGCTCTTGCTCACCAAAATTGTTGGCAGGAAAACCAACGATCACTAATTTGTCTTTATATTTTTCATATAATTTTTCAAGATCGGCGTATTGCGGAGTATTACCGCATTTAGATGCTGTATTCACTATCATTATTTTCTTGCCTTTGTAAGCAGAAAAATCAATTTGACTTCCATCCAGACCCGCTACTTTGAAATCGTATATAGCGGGACCACCAACTGTGACTGAAACTATCAGTGCTATTAATAATGCTTTCATTTTATAAATTTTTTGAGGATACCAAAGTTAAGAAGCTCTGGTATGTAAATCCCAATAAATCTTTTGGGCGGTCTATTGCTGCTTTTCATAACATCCAATATCTGGGGCCGGACCAAAAGGTCTTGGTTTTCCATCTAAATCGATGGTTACACCTAAATTGGTTGCTTTGTCTTTTGCTGCCGATTCATCTTTTAAGCGGAAACTATAATATCTCTTTGAAGCATTAATGCTATCAAATGCAGGATATTGATTGTTTGTGATAGCCGAAGATGTGATATTGGCAGGGGGAGTTGCCACTTTCCATAAAATATTATTAAAGCTTACAGTAAAAGAATTGCCTTTTTTGTCAGTTACCACTTCATCATCAACCGTTCCATCTTGTCCCCAGAAAATACAATTTCGAAATGATGCAGTAAGCGGTGCAGTAACAGGACTATTGTTTACCAAAATATAATCACTTACATAAAGCACTGGATCCCGATGTGGAATATAGCTGTTAGAAAAACTTGCGACAGTGCAATGTGTTAATTGGTAGTCGCCGCCTTTTGCGAGTATGACATTCTTACCACAATTACTTACCAAACAATTTCTTGCTCTGATATTGGTTGTGACGCCGATAATGCCGGCATCATAAGCATTGTCAACTACACATTCATTTAATGTTAGTTTTGGATTAGCATTAACTGATGGATCAAGAACAACCAATGCCTGGTACGCATTTTTTACAACCGCATAATTAAATATGTTGTCCTTACTCGTTGTTCTGAAAAATATCCCTGGCCAGCTTGCCGGAAAATCATTGTAAGGTTCATCAAGCCTATCACCGCGGAAATAAACCCTGTCAACAGTATCCTTTGCACCATTTATTTCCATTGTGCCATCAACTATAACTGGTGCATCAGCATGAACATAAATTTGGCAACCTTTATTTATCGTAAGTTTTTTGTTCGGATCTACGGTTAAAGATCCAAGAATAACATAAGGTAAGTCATTGTTCCAGGCTTCATCAGCAGTTATCTTTTTGTTGCGGAGGAAATGAGCATTCTGTCCCCATGCTTCTAAATTTATTTGCTTGGTGTTTCCATTATAATTTACCTGGATGCTATCTTTTACAATAAAAGGAAGATTAGTAGTGTTTTGATCTATCTTAACAGAAACAAAAACATATATACTGTCATTTGCATTGATCTCGACATTTGAAACCTGTGGCCCTACAATTCCATCAGCGTTTATCTTAAAATAAGAGCTGCTGCCACCCATCAATTTGATAGATGAAAGACGCAACTTTTGATCATTTGTATTGACAATTTTAAAAGCCTCCGTTATGGAACCAGTAGTGGTGAAAACGGTATCAAATTTTATTTCATCAGTTGAAATGCTAACCTGTGCATCAGGACTTGTAATAAAAGATTCTTTTTTACAGGAATAAAAAAGGATAAGAATGGATATTGAAAATATTGCCAGGTTCTTCATTGACATCAAAAATAAAACGAAGAGTTGACAAGTGGAAATGATTAGCTAAGAGAATAAAAAGGAAAAGGGCTTAACGTGAAGCAATACATAAAGTGGCTATTGAAAGCTTTACATTATTTGCAGATAAAAGCTCGTTACCACAAGCTTCCAAAGTTGCGCCTGTGGTGACTACATCATCAATCAACAATAAGTGTTTATTTTCAATTGCTGCAGGATCGATCAATTTAAACTTTCCTTCAATGTTCTTCCATCTTTCTATCCTGCCTTTTTTAGTTTGTGTTTCGGTATGTTGTGGTCTAATGATCACATTTGAGAGAATTGGATGGTTTAAAATTTCTTCAATGCCATCACAGAGAATTTTTGCCTGGTTATATCCCCTCTTTTTTTCTTTTGATGGGAAAAGGGGTAAGGGAATTAGCGCATCAATATCATTAAATCGATTTGATGCCTTTAAGGCAACACCCATTATTCTTCCCAATTGCAATCCCAATTCTTTATTGCCTCTGTATTTTAATTGATGCATCAAATGCTGAACAAGCGATTCTTTGGTAAAATATAAATGAGCTGATCCACTAGTAATTGGTAATCTTCCCCAAAAATCTTTTTCAACGGGATTGTTTGGATGAACTTCAAAATTTGTTTCAGGTAAAGAAGCAAAACAGCGAATGCATAAACGACTCTCAATATTCAAAAGATCGCTGCCACAACCATTGCATACATGAGGAAAGACAACATGAAGAATCGAATCTTTTATTTCTTTTAGACGAAGCATTGGTGGCTTAATGGTAGTGTAATATACTAAAATAAGTATCGATAAACTTCTTCGACCTGCCCCATTGTAACTACTTCAATATTGAATTTTTGTTTAGCTAATCCTTTTTGATTGTATTTGGAAACAATGATCTTTTCGAATCCGAGTTTTTCAGCTTCTGCAATTCGTTGATCAATTCGATTTACAGCTCTTATTTCACCACTTAGGCCAACTTCGCCTGCAAAACAAATATGATGGGGCAGAGGTGTATCTTCATATGATGATAATAAAGCACAAAGAACAGCAAGATCAATTGAAGGGTCTTCAATTTTTAATCCACCTGCTATATTTATAAATACGTCTTTTACACCAAAATGAAAACCTCCGCGTTTTTCTAATACAGACAATAATAATTGTAATCTTCTAAGATCAAAACCACTTACAGTTCGTTGAGGAGTTCCGTAAACCGATTGTGTTACCAGGGCTTGTATTTCTATAAGTAATGGTCTTATTCCTTCTATAGTAGCTGCAATTGCTATTCCACTCAGTTGGTCTTCTTTTTGTGTGATCAATATTTCACTTGGATTAGTAACAGCTCTCATTCCCGAATCAGTCATTTCATAAATACCCAACTCGGAAGTGCTTCCATATCTATTCTTTAATGTTCGTAGAATACGATATGCATAATGGGTGTTGCCTTAAAGGCATCAAATCGATTTAATGATATTGATGCGCTAATTCCCTTACCCCTTTTCCCATCAAAAGAAAAAAAGAGGGGATATAA
>JGI24806J26614_1000419_pt1 | contig 12810 bp, 9 predicted proteins | sample Kansoi200umMDA_FD_26614 | JGI IMG/M metagenome (IMG submission 26614)
CCTCAAGAACCCGCCATATATTTTCACTATAAAAACCTTTTATTATGCAGGGCGACAAGTGACTCGACTTGTACAAATTGCAGGCCGCGCCGGTGAAGTGGGACGAGTTTACGTTTCAAAAACAACAAACACCTATCAACACGAATACAAAAGATACCCACACTTTTCATGAGTATCGAACATCAACCACCAGCATCAAAACAATCTCCAGAAAGTATGATGCGCGAATTTCATCCTCAGTGGAATGAACTTGGAGAAGAGGAGCGCGGTCACTTGCTAGTTCAATGGTTTCGAGATTTCCTGAAGACGGATGAGGCACAGCCCATTCGTCAGGAATTAGGACTGGACGATGATGCCCTACCAATTAATTGGATAACTCGTGAAAGTTTGGCATTGTGCCGTTCCGATCTCGCTGAACATATTGAGTTATTAGATGAAAGTGAAATGCAAGAGCTTGCCAACGCTATTGGTGACGCTCAAGAACAGTTTTATCAGATGACGGTCAGCACAGTTTTAAGTCAGCATTTTGGCATTGCAGAACCAGATGAAGACAATTAGATAGTTATACCGTTGAAACGTGTCACCCTAGATGCCTTTTGCGACGGTAAAATTTCGGCGGGGACTTTCAGCAATTGTGTTATACTCCATCAAAATTCGTGAATTACTGTTAAATCTAAAAAAGTCAAATACTAAAGTTGTTTAGATAACTACAAAGACTGTTTCCTGTCCTCAATAATGTTGGGAGGTGGGATATGCGGTATTTCCACATTTGGAGCGTAGTCTCATTTGTATTGGTGCTGAGTTTGTCGCCATTACCAAAAACTGCTGCGAATAAGCTACCTTCACTGGCAGCACAAGCTTGTGGTGACGCAAGTTTTAATTCATCTTTGCGAGACCAACTACTTGGAACATGGTATTGGTATGATGCAACTACGCAAACAACTTCATCAATTTCCGCGTATATTTTTAATCCAGATACGACGCTTGATATGTGGCAAAGTGCCACCATTGGTTCTAAGAATGCCTGCTATGTCTTTTTAGACGAAACGCATGTAAAAATTGTTGTCATTTATAATCTGCCAATGAGTCAAGAACCGCAGCAGTATATGGCGACCCTCTTAGGTAACAATTTGCTCACGATTACGACATCTGATGGGGCAACACAATATTATAAAAAAACCGTTGTTAATGATATTCAAACTGACCCCAATTGCCCCAGTCTTCCGGCTCGTTTGGAAATTGGCAAGCAGGGACAGTCGATACGTGATGGCAGTGGCCCCTCACCAGTTCGGGCTGAAGCAGGTAAAGGCAATATAAATTTCTATATCGAAGAAGGCGGTGTCTTCACCGTTATAGGAGGGCCAATATGTAGTATTAGTACGAGTGTAAAAAACAATGGAACACATTATCGTTATTTTCAGATCAGAAACTCCAATGGTCAAGTCGGATGGATCGCAGAAGGTGATGACAAAAGTTATTTCATTGAACCAATACTTCAAAGTACTGACTCAACCAATGGTACGCCAAATGAACCAGCAAATCAGGCCGTCGCGAACAGTGCCGCAATTTCTATCACTCAGATAGGTTCTAAAGTAATGAATGATGGGGTAGTTTACCCTCCTCGGCAATTTAAGTTCAGTCCTGACAGTAGTAAGTTACTTGTCTATGCACAAGGACAAATACAAATTCTTGGTGTGCCAAGTTTAGACTTGGTAAAATCCTTCCAAGTATCAGATAGCAGAAATTCTGGCCCTATTTTTGATGTCAGCAACGACGGAAAGTTCGTGTATGTTCCTAATCCAGACGATTATGCAAACCATCGAAAAGGAACTTTGCGAGTGTGGGACATAAGTTCAAACACATTAGTAAATGAGTTAACCCCATGTACAGCTTTTGTGTATTGTCAGGCGTGGGCGCTAAATCCTACATCTTCTCGTGGTGCTGTAGTCGTAGCTCTTGAAGATAGATCAGAAATAAGAGATAAGGCATCCACAGAAGGCGGTGGCTACTCAACATCTAAGGCAGCCCAATATCCTGATCCTCTGGGAATTGTCATTTTTGATCTAAACACTGGTACACAACTCAATATCTTCAACATTTCCGACCTGATTACCAATGCCTTTCAAGAAGTGCGTAAGCTTAGGTTTAGCCAAGATGGTTCTATCCTTGCTGCCGAAATTGCAGGCGGAGCAGGTACAGTAGTTTGGGATTCTATTTCAGGGCAGCAATTAATCACTATAGAATCAGCATCTAGCTTTGCTTTAAGTTCAGATGGTCAGATGTTGGCAACAAATGGATTATTTTATGCTAATAACAAATACACATCAACGATCCGCTTGGCATCTATAAGGTCAGGTCAGATAACATCAATATCTGATTTTGAATCAGCAACCACCATGGGAATTGCATTTATCCCAAATAGTTATGTGCTCATTTCAACATACAGTGATGGATTTATTCGCTTGTGGGATCTTGACTCAAAAGCTGAGGTGGCGGAGGTAGCTATAGAGGCAAGCGGTAACTACGGAGTGACTGTTAGTTTCGACGGTTTTGTATTTGCCGTTGCTTCCCAAGACGGCAATATAGGGCTTTTCAGAATTGACTCAAATGTGATTCGTACCCTAGATATAGGCGGGTATCAACTTGATTTGATCTTCGATCCTAAAGGTTGTCTGCTTCTAAATGGACATGACTTAATAGTCAGAGAACTTCAGCGAGAACTGGATACGCTCAATTCCAAAACAAATAACGTTTCGGTGTATGTTGAAATCTTTAAATATCTTAGTCCACTTATCGGCGGTGTAGAAGTTCTTCGACGGCAAGTCGAAGGGATGATGTTGGATATCAACCCAAACTGCGTATTGCAAGATTTTGCTTATAGGATTGGGGATGACAAACGAGGCATTAGGTTCGTTGATTCTTCAGGATTGGGCAATATTGCCTATGGTTATTTTGCCACTCTATTTACTGCGCCACAGTGGACTCAAAGCATCGTGGCAGACATGGATCAAAAGATCAATCCCGGCTCGTGGGTTGAAGCTTTTCGTCAATGTAGCTATGAACTTGACTGTACCGTTCGCTCCATTACTGTAGTGGGAGATAATGACGACGACAGAAGACAACGGTTAGTAGGTGAACAAATGGCAAAATCAGAAATGCCATTAACAATTGACCTGTTCATTCGCTATTCTAATACTTACCAACTCTATTAGTTTTTTGCGTGGAGGCAATTATTTTCGGAAAAGTTCTCTCAAACTTTTCCAATGATAGCTAATAAGTAAAATAGAGAAAAACCAATCATTAAGTTGAGTAGCAGAGATATAATCCCTAAAGTTATTAAGGCGCCGGGGAATAAGATAATGGCGAATAGAGTATTAGAGGCAATGTCTCTTAAAAGCGGCAACACTTTTACCTTGTTTTTATTCCAAACCGTCAATCCAATAGACAGTGCAACTACAAACAGTATCGAATATTCAAATAACGACACTTCGTAATAGATTGGCAAGTAAATTAAATTTAATTTATCATCAATAGTGTGTAGATTGTTTGGTATATTTATCGAAGCAGCAATAAGACTGATAACAAGATATATAGTAAGGCCATAAAGGTTTCCTAGGGCTCCATAACGTATCTTGGAGTTTAATTTTTCGAAGCCCTGTAGCATAAAACAAATTGTAACACTCAGGTTCTACTAAATTGAAGCAAGACACAGAATTGGCCGTCGAGCTAATCATTCAATCCTTAGTGATGAGACCAATAAACACATTGGTATCGAGGACAATCAGCAAGTCTAGTATTCTATGGGTTGTTAAGTAACATTTGGAGAATTTAGGGAGTTTCAATCAGCTCATCACCCAATCTCTCAGCCTGTTGTTGACCTCAAATTAATTAACCAAAAACGTTCGTTTTAACTACTACTTTTCTTGACTGAAAGTCACTGTTAATATGACAAGACCTGTTATATTCAACAGGGTTTTTAGTTAATCCATGCAAAAACCTAAAACAATCGCGTATCTGCGCGTTTCAACAAGCGATCAAGACCTTGAGAAAAATAAATACGACATTCTGCAACTTGCCAATGAAAAATACTTAGGACAGGTTGAATGGGTAGGGGAGACAGTATCTGGCCGTGTGTCGTGGCGGAAACGGGAACTTGCCAATGTCCTTGAGCGACTTCAAACGGGCGACAATCTTATCGTAAGCGAGTTGTCTCGTTTGGGGCGTTCTATGCTTGAATGTATGGAAATACTTTCAATTGCCAGTCAAAAGCAAATCAACATCTATGCGGTAAAAGGCAATTGGCGACTGGACAATTCTATTCAGTCAAAGATTGTAGCTATGGCATTTTCGATAGCAGCAGAAATAGAACGAGATCTTATAAGTCAACGTACAAAGGAAGCACTCGCAGCACGAAAGAAAACGGGGATAAAACTTGGACGACCAAGAGGAGTTGGAAAGAGCAAACTCGACCAATATAAACCAGAAATTGAAGCATTAATTGCCAACGGCTCAACTCAGAAATTTATCGCCAGACGTTATTTAACAACTGAAGCGAATTTAAGTCGTTGGTTGAAGAAATACAAATTATTCTGATAATCAAATAGACTATTTTCCAATAGTAAAAGTTACAAGAAGCATCTACAGTCTTTTTGTCCGAATTTGTATATTGTTTTTATTTAACATTGATTGCAAATTATAGTGTTATCGCTTGCATAATTTCGATTTGTGATGATAATATAATTTCTCCAAAAAAATAACCAACGTAACTAAGAGAAAATTAAATTCTTTAACTAATTTTTGAAAGGTAAAACTAATTGCTAAAAATTAGTGCTGTATTAGACACATTATCAAAAATTAATGAAACAAATCGTTTAGACACTTTATTAACTGCACTTTGCCGAGCAATATTCGATCTTACTTCGGTCGAATCGATCGCAATCATCTCATTAGAAGATGCAACTAGTAAAGCATATTTCCAGCGCAATTCTGAAGAGATATATCCAAGCATACCAGATAAGACATCATTTAATCTTGCAAGCATACCAGTAGATTTAAACTATTCGTTGTCATCGAAGCGTGAAAATGGATATATATTCTTTAGGCAAATTAGCATAGGGATATTTGTTTCGTCGGCAAAAGATACTTTGCCTTCGGATGACGACATAGAGATTCTTCGTTCTATACAAACATACGCTTCTAAGACGATTGATAGGCTTGTTATCAATCCAGAATCAAATCGCTTTAGTCAGATGGTTGAAGAGGCGGTAACCGCAGTTGGCGGGAAGCGCGGATCGCTTCATTGGTTAAATTCTGAGACAAACAACCTAATACTCCTTGGCACATTCAACCGAAGTTTTGGCCCAATAATAGGTATTGGCTCCGGCCTTTCAGGGCAATTACTCAATTCTCAACAAAGTTTTTTGATTGAGCATAACTACAATAAGTCTCCATTCGCTCACCCAAGCTATGGTGGAAATCGTCCCTATCCATCAGTAATAAAAATTTTGCTTAAGTGGAATAATGTACCAATTGGGGTATTGTCGGTTGACGACGAGATGTCACATCAGTTCGATGAAGATGATGCTCGAAAACTTTTAGAGCTTAGTAAGTATATTGCCTCAGAACTTGTGGCTAGTGATTTACCTACAAGACTTGCCAGACTAAATGCCATAACTGGCGATATTGCACGGGTTTCTGCGGAAGGTAAGCGAACAGAAACATTAAAGCTCATTGTGCATGAACTTAGAAGCTTATTGAACGCGGGATCGGTGACTCTATACACATATGATCTACGCACAATGCAATTTAGTTATGGCTTGTCGTCAGGGACTACAGAAGATCAAGTAGATATTATTGGGAAAAATGTCGAAGCAAAATCAATATTTGTTAATTTGTCTTATGAACATGATATATATCAAGTGACCGATGTAAAACGTGATCCGTTTGCTGTAAGCAATGAATTTATCAACACCGAAAAAGTAGTCTCATACATTGCGGTTCTGCTAAAAATTAGCAAACAGGCTACTGGGCGAGGGATGATATTTGTAAATTTTACCAAACGGCACTTATTTACTAAAGATGAGATCAATACAATTCAGTTGTTCGCCAACCTCGCAACAGTTGCGATCGAAAACGACTATCTTAATAACAATTTGAAAAATGCAAATACTTATATCGAAATATTATTTAACGCTGCCATTCAGATAAATAAATCCACTGAACTTGATCGTGTAGGTCAAATCCTGACTGAAAAAGCTGTGCAACTTTTGAACTGTCCAGAGAATTGCGTTTCATTTAGCCATCTTAGCCTCATTGAAAACGGAAAACTAAATTACCTCGCAATTAATACAAATTTTAATTCAAACGTTACCCTAAGTAAATTGAATGAATTTTCACAACAAACAGGGAAGATGGGAATTGCGGGCAACGCCGTTGTGACGGGAGAAGTGCAAAACATATACCCTGTTGAAACAGACGCGAACTACATTGTTATAATGCCAGAAGTTAAGGCACAGGTTTCAATTCCAATCGAATTGAATAACAAACCAATCGGCGCACTGTCGATTGAAAAAAGTGAACCCACGTTATTTTCCGACGAACAAATAGCAAATTTCAAGGCTTTAGGCGCACTTGCAGCCATAGCGATTCAAAGAGTCAATCAGAGTAACTATGTTAATCATCTTCTTGAAGCAAGCTTGCATATAACGCGTCCGGCACAGATGATAGATGTATTTACAAAATTACTAAGAAGTATCTGTGGACTACTTCGTTGCGAAAGTGCTGGGCTTCGTGAATACGACAAAGCTCACGGCAACTTGGACTTAATTGCCCAATACAATCGCGGTACACCATCTATCACACTGAAAGTTGGAGAAGGATTTGCTGGTCGGATAGTGATGAATCGAGGGCCAGAGGTTTTGATAATTCCTGATTATCATAAATGGATTCGCGAAAACAATGAATCTGAGCGACTCTATGTTCTCCAACAAGGAGCGATATTGGCGGTTCGAGTCTCTTGGAACAATGACCCCATAGGAGTTCTTTTTGTATCTGACAAACTTGGTCGCGAATTTACTGACATTGAGGTTGAGCAGTTAAATGCCTATGCGCCGATCATGGCAACCGCGCTTATGAACTATCGGTTGTCCAATCGATTAGAACAGGCAGAAAAGATATCGTCTGAAGTTGGAAATCAAATGGTCGGTTTAAACCTAACTGAGGCACTTTCCCGTATCGTATCGCTGGCAAAAGAATTAATGCGGTGCGACATAGTTGTCTTGTATCAACTTGATCCTAGAACAGGAGGGTTAAAGAATCCTCCAATATTTACTGAGGTTAGTTACCCAGAAAATATGCATCAAACTGGGGAGGTGAAACGCACCTCTCCCATATATTGGATCGTAGAAAATAATAAGCCTCTAATAGTTGACAATCCGTCAAAGGCGATATTTGCCAATAAATCGGCTGGTTCCTTTGGCAAACGGTTTCTTGCACTTGAGGGGATAAAAGCTTATATCGCTGTTCCATTGAATATACAGAGTGACAATGTAACTGAAGTAGTCGGTATTATGTTTGCTCATTATCGTGAAGACAACAAAAAATTTAAAGACACAGAAATAAATGATTTCGAACAGTTTGCCAAGCAGTCTGCTATTGCTATTAAGAATAGGCGTGATCATGAAGAGTGGATAAGGCGAGTGAACTCATTGGAGGCGTTTCGCCGTTCAACTGCTGCAATTGTCAGTGCGTCTCATCAAAACGAAATATTTAGATTGATAATTAAAAGCGCAGCAAGCATCATTAGCATTAACCATCCCGGCAAAATTACGGGAGTAGTACACCAAATAGGTTTCAACGAAAACAAAGGTTACTTTATTGAAGACTCTTTCCCTGAGCCACCTAATGGGATATATGCTCCATCAAGGCTGGAGTTGGGTAAAGGTGTGACCTGGCAGACAGTCCGAGATCGTAAAACTTATGTTTTCCCTGAGATAACCGAATATACCCCAATTGTTCATGAAAACTTGTATGGTTATGGTATACGCGCAATGATAGCTATGCCACTAATCTATGACGACCAAATACTAGGTGTGCTCTTTCTAAATGATACGACTCCGAGAGATTTTACAACTATTAAAGAGGTTCTAGAAAGTTTAGCAAGCCAGGCTGCTATCGCCATAAATAAGGCTAGGAACTTACAAGCAATAAAGGATCTCGAAGAAAAACACAGCTACTTCACGAGTACCATTGCACATGAATTTCGGGATTCTTTGACCACTGCACATCGATATGTTGAAATACTCACGTCAAACCGAAGTATTGATATAGATGGGCGAGGTGATCTCAGCACGATGTCGAGAACCGTCGAACATTTAAGATTTGTCGTCAACAACTTGTTAAGCCGCGAGAACGTGCTTAAAGACGTAATTCCATTTGATCCCTCAACATTTGACATTGCGAAGTTAGTTTATGAAGTAACAACGGAAATTTATAAATCCGATATAAATGATCTTAGTTCAAAAGTCTACATTGTAAAAAAACTGCCTACTGTTGGAACTGTTTTTGTGTTTTCGGATGAAGGCATCTTGCGAATTGTTGTACAAAACCTCTTGCTTAATGCGCTAAAATTTACTCCGCCACCGGGTACAGTGTATATTCAATTGGACGTTGAAGATTCTGAAGTAAAGATTTCTATTCAAGATACTGGAATTGGTATGTCGGCGGATCAGATGGAACAGATATTTGACGATGGATATCAAGTGGAAAAAGGCCATAAGCGAAAGTATGATGGAATAGGTATTGGTTTATACCTTGTCAAAAGGCTTCTTCAGCAATGCAACAGTAAAATATTTGTGAGCAGCACTCTAGGGCAAGGCTCTGAATTCTGGTTTAAACTTCCTGTGGATTTCATTGATCAAAAAGGAATTGCTCGTGGCCCGAATATTGGTGATAGATAACAATGTTAAGCAAGCTGATGGACTCAAAAGACAGCTCTTGGAACGCAACAATGAAGCAGAAAGTTTTTACACTAGCAAGGGGGCAATAAATAAAATAATCGAATATCAGCCTGATGTAATAATCTTAGATATAGCTTTGCCTGAAATGGATGGTTTTGAACTATGCAAAGCAATTCGTGATAATTCTGTAATCTCGCATATTAAGATTCTTGCGTTAACTGGAGTCGAAACTTCCAGTAATGCGGAAGTAATGGCACTCAGTTGCGTGGACGATTATCTGAAAAAACCTACTGATATTAGGGTAATTAATGCAAGAATTGGCAACTTATTGCGTTCGAAATCCTCGAACTTGGATAATTCAAATAATCCGCATCAAGAACTCGATGATAATGTTAACAGTGAGCGCCAATCTACCGCTTCGGTAACAGAATTAGATATAATAAAAATTGGCATATTACGTGTTCCAAAAAGCCAAGCGTATCCAATTATTTTAATCGCAACAATTCTGTTTTTTAGCGTCGGTATCGTTACGCTAATTGGTGATCAAACGCGGTTAATCGGAGCAGTGAGCCTAGTATTAGGTTTGGCCGTACTAGGGCTTGGTTATCAAATTTACCGAGACAAGTTTACCGAAAACCCAAATGATGCAAATAATAAATATAGTATTGTATTTATTGTACTTTCAGCGGATCGTCAACCTATTAATGGGGCATTTGTTACAGTTATAGGCCCAGTTCCATTTACCAATCAGAAGACGAATCGAGATGGGAGGGTAAAGTATTCCTTTCGTGGGAAAGATGTGAATACCTTTCGAAATCGTGAACTAACAGTCAATGTCGAGAATAAGGGTGTAATAACCACCATTTCTACTCAGTTACATCCGGAGTATGAACACTTCATAGAAATAATGTTGAAGTGATAATGACTATATTTGACTTACTTGAAGACAAATATGGCAATTAGTGACGTTTCCTAGGATTTTTAGTCGCAAAATTAATCTTGTACGACCCAAATGCTTCAGATTTGCATGTCGGTGAAGCGGTAGTTTTGGCTTATAGTCCTAGTAATATTTCATTTACTTTACTTTAAAATTTCATATACTAATAATTATTGATTTTTCATCATTAAAATTCTTCATTGACCACTAAACAAAGAAGTTGTTTTATGTCACATATTTTCATCAGCTACAGCCATAGTGATAGTGTTTATGCACACAAACTTGCTAAAGCATTAAAACGAGCTGGTTTTTCCGTTTGGATTGATGAAAAAATTGAAGAAGGAGAGCAATGGTTTACAACAATTACCAAAGCGATCACTGATAGTGCTGCGATTATCGTGATTATGTCGTCGCAAGCTGAGGAATCAGAATGGGTACAAAAGGAAATCTTGCTTGCAAAGCGTGAAGAGAAGCCAATTTTCCCACTTCTGTTAGAGGGAAAAGACTTTGATTTACTCATTGATATTCAACACATTGATGTAAAAAACGGTAAACTGCCTAAGTCTAACTTTTATGACAGACTAGGCAAATTATCGCCTCGTCGTCAGTCCTTGCGTACTCCAACCCCTACTGGGTCATTAGATACCTTAGCTGATGAGAATGCACTCTTACCAAAAACCGCAGAACTTGAGAATGCACTTACAAAAATTATTGCAGGCTTGAACCTCATTGACAGGTTCACTGACAAAGTGAGTAAACCCCACAGCACAGAACCAAGAAAATACAAAACCCAAGCCAGTCAAGAGGATGGCACTCTAGTTATTAAGAGCGTTATCTACCCTGAGATAAGGAGAACTGCTAATGATCTCCACTTGAACGAATGGGACGACATGCGGTATCAAGCACTGAGCGAGAAGACCTTTCGGAATTTTGAACAGTACAACAATCTTGATAAAGAGTTACCAATGCTTTCGATTGACGAAAAAGTAAGGATTAAGCAAAGGATGGAACAAATTAAGCAAGAACTGTGCAAAGACTTCCGGGAAATGAAAGTTATCTACGAGAAGACACTGAATGTGATCCTGGATGACCACTATTCGTTATACTTTACATGCGCGCCTCCAATAGAGAAATGAGTATTTCAACCCATTAATGCGCGTCGTCAATTTAGAGAGTTTGCGGTGAAACCTGACGACCTGCTGATGATATGCATTGTCCCACTTCTCTCCGACTCCTAGAAACTAGCCATTCGCCAGCGGTACTTCGCTTGCTTTAATCGAGTGCGATGTGAGCTTTAATAAAGCTGAACTTAATGTTGTAGATAAGGCATTTGCTGAGGCACTTGAAGCTGGTTACTCCCCGACCAAATACTAAAACTCACATTTTCTTCGCAAAACAAAGATTGTGCGGCATACTGATTTCGGTTCTTCCAGTCTCCTAAATTACAGCAATACCACATAAAAGTTTGGTCTAATTACCTTTGTCGATATGAAGTTATAGATGTGCTATCTATGAAATCTGTGTTGCGATGGCGGCACTGTAAATATTGGAATATTGGCGGATGAGTTACAGCATATTCCACAAAGTAATATATTTTGTTATAATAAAACCCTCGCAGTTTTGAGCTATTTACACAGGTTATTCGTATTAAAGAAGGGAGCAGAATATGCGAAAAATTGGGTCAGCTTTCATTCAAGCGCTTGGTGGGTTGTTAGTAATGTCACCAGTCTATTTCGTATCCTTGGCTGTGGGTAACAATCTTGAAAATGTTCGTAGTATTCTATCGTTATCTTCCTTGGTTTACTTAGTCTCGCTAGTGCTACTTGCGGTCGGATACGCATTGGGCACAACATATGTGTTTCATTGGATAGCTGTACGTCGAAAAACATTGTAGATCTGTAATTTAAAGTCATTGGGTAATGCTTGCAAAAGTATTACCCTATTTTGATAAGTTAACTATACTTTATATGATTGATTATGAGTGCGGAGCGTATTTTAATGAATGTACAGACTACTAAACCCTCATTCAGACTCAAGGCCATATTAGCAATTGTATCGGCCTTAATTCTTGGTTTTTGTGGAGTACTTGCTGCTCTTGCTCCTAAAATCTATGATACTCGCGAAAGAGAATACTCTATGTCTCTAACTGAAACTGCAATAAACACAAATGCAACACCTCTACCTTCGAGTTCTCCGGCTCAAACAACAATGGCAACTATATCCCTTCCATTTGAAGACAATTTTGACAATGGTGCTAGAAAGGAGTGGGAAGTTCTCACTGGTGAGTGGACTACCGTAGAAGGCAAGTACACTAACTTAGAAAACAAAGGATGGATAAAAATCGGAGATACAAGTTGGACAAATTACTCGGTTGAAGTTGATGTAATACGGCAATATCCCGGTTCAGCTAGGACAGGTGATTTCAAGATAGGTGTTCGTGACGATCAAAGAAAGTCCAATTTCCCGACATTTATTTCTAATGCGATTAATCGTTGCGTATGGCAACTTACTTCGCCAAATGGAGGTGACAATCCCCTAACAAACGCAGAACTATGTCCGATGGAAAAAAAGATTCATATCAAAATTGAGGTAAATAATAACTCATATATCTCATTCATAAATGGTCAGACTTTCCAAACCTTTACTAAAACAGAATATCCGAGTGGAGCGGTTATTATAGGAATAGATTGTGGAGGCGGTTGTTTAGCAATTGACAACTTTCTAGTCGCTAAACTCAATTAACTTTTTGAACTATGTGGGTCATCATAGGTTATTTTGAATTCTCAATATTATAGTCGCAAAATGCAGCTTGCACGACCCTCCCGCGACCCAAATCATAAACCTTTGTCCTCTACTTTGTGATTGAGGGGAGGCAAGCGTATACTTACCATCAACTTATCTTAGGGTTTCATATGT
>JGI24806J26614_1000420_pt1 | contig 12808 bp, 15 predicted proteins | sample Kansoi200umMDA_FD_26614 | JGI IMG/M metagenome (IMG submission 26614)
GTAAAAGAAGCCAATGGCAAAATATTTGTAGATGAAAGAGATCTCTGGCCACCTGAAGGAAAATTCGTTACAGCACACATAATAGTAAGGCCCGATTATTTAAGGGATAATCCAGACGTAATAAAAAATCTAATAACTGCACATGTTAATGAGACACAGTGGATCAACAGCAATAAGGAGCAGGCAATAAAAGAATTCAATGTGCAACTCAAAAAACTTACAGGAAAGGAACTTCCAGTAGATGTATTAGCAGAGTCGTTAACCAGACTAGAGTTCACAGATGATCCAATAAAAGAGTCATTATTCAAATCCGCAAATGATGCATATGATTTGGGATTTTTAGCCAAGGGAAAAGAAAGACCTAATCTTGAGGGAATATATGATCTTACAACGCTTGACCAAGTTTTGTCTGAAAAAGGATTGCCAACTATTGAAGAAACAACAACGACCAATGCAACAACCGCAACAACAACTGCAACAGGAAGTGGCAATATAACAAAAACAAATGATACCACAACCTTACCTGATGTTGTAAGTTAGGTTTAATCACACCTTTCTTTTTTTTGATGAAGGAAACTAGTCGCTAAGTATATGTCTTCCTCTTTTCAGAATATACAAAATTACCGTAGTTACAGCAACAGTCCAAGCTATTACAGATAGAATCCATATGATATCATTATAACCAAAAGCCATTTTTTGGTTGCTGAGTCCTTACTTATTTTCAGCTACTATCAATGTCATTGTCGACCTAATTGTTTTTATTGTTCGTATGTGTTTTGTTATTGTCTCTCTAATATCATCAAGATTATCAGATCTTAATTTCACAATTATATCATAAATGCCATTTACTTCATTAACTTCAATAACACCAGGCAGATTGTTTAATCTATTTAGGATCTTATTTTCAGTTCCGATTTCATAATTAATTAGAATATACGCTGTTGGCATTTTTTACCAGTTGATATTCTTTGTTGATACAAACATAGCATTAAATCCTATAGATAAAGTATATCAAGCTGCTTTTGCGAAGATCGCACAAATCTTGATTCATTATCTATGTGTTTAATCTTATACAAATCTAATATCGGATGTTTTGTTGGCAATGACGTATTGGATCGAGAGGAAGATAGATTACTATCCATTGTATATTATAGTGGTATGTTGCTTAAATTATTTTTATGATAAGTATGAATCATATGGCAACTGTAGGTTTTGTTTTCGATTATGATTACGATTAGCTAGTTATTTGAAACTTGATTATTTCGTAATTTTTGATCAGAGACTAGATAAAAGATGATCTATCCCCAAAAATATCTTTTTGTCTAAATGGTTAGTACAATTAGATTGCAAGTCTGTGTAAATTCTGATGAATTCTATATAATACAATATTTATGTAGTCATCTGTAAGAAGGGATGGTATATTAATCTGATATGATATTGGAAGCATAGAATTTAAATTATAAAAAAGTTGGATCTTCCTGTCAATATCTGACTCATTATTGCATTCTTCAATTAATTTTGAAAGCGTATTTCTTTGATTGTTAGTAAAAATTTTCTGTGATTGGGTCATTATAACTATGCCCTACCATATATAGACTCAAAAAATATTAAAGTATTTCAGAAAATTTATCGTCTATTATATAAGTTACTAATAAATATATTATTATATCGACTAAGCATGCTTAGTTCCATTTCTCCATATTAAATTTTATTTTTATACCAGATTCAATTCAATTGCGCTATTTCTTATAAGAGATTTTATATGTTCTTTATATTGGATATTGAACAAGATACGTTATGAAGTATATGACTTTCCTGGAATAAGTCCGGAATACCCCAGCGGCATAGGGGCTTGGATACTTGCAGGGAATCATCACCAGGATCTCATTGTCTTATGGTATACCCAGACCTGATGGCATTAAGGGGAGTCTATTCGCATTATACAAAAATGCAATTGGAACAAAGTAATGAGATCGTTTTGATTCTGCCATATTATGAAAATACAGAAATGGTAAGGCTTACTTTGTCTGGAGAGACAATTTACAATGAAAATGGAAATAACCCTTTTGGTTATTCTGGAGTCAAGAAGAGCAAGATGAGTTGCTTAAGTGTCATAGTAGTAATATAATAGTGGAAAACGACTACTAATAGAAACTATTTCTCTAGTTTAGTGCAATGCCCATACGATATATGTCCTATAAGAGATTAATAGGGCTAGGGCTTTTATTAGTGATAGGACGATTCACCAACGTAAGACTTGATAAATGAAGGGGGAGGGGGAGATATAGGCCATTGTCTGAAAAGAATCGCAAAATAAGAGGATACGAACGAAAGGTTATGGTACTAGACGATGATTTTGACCTTGCTACTTTGGTTAAACAAATTCTGCAAAAAGATGGTTTCAATAATGTCTTTTCATTTACAGATCCACTATTGGCGTTAGAACACTTTAGAATAAATCACAAGGATTATTCCCTTATAATATCAGATATTAGGATGCCCGTTATGAATGGATTTCAATTTGTAAGCGAAGCTAGGAAAATAAACCCAAAAATCAAGATCTTGCTTATGACGGCATTTGAAATCAACGATAAAGAGTTCGCACAGGCTCTTCCTAAACCAAAAATAGATGGATTGATTCGTAAGCCTGCCACCTCCAAACAAATATTGAGCATCGTATCTAGCGTAATAAAGGACTAATAGGTTACTCTACAGACAATTTTAGTCTTAGATTAGCTTCCTTTACTAGGTCTTGAATATGTATTGGTTTGATAGAAATAGATCCTTGCGATATCTTTCTTCACCGAGTGTCGAGGTGCTTTTTGCTTGCTGTTAAGAACAATGCTTCTTGCTTGCTGTTAAGAACAATATCTGGATCTACTTTCCTTAGCTGACTATATAGCTTAAAACCATCCATATTTAGCATCATAATATCAAGAAGAGCAAGTGGTCTGGGTCTGGGTCTGGCTGCGAGAACGAATCATTCCCAACATTACACTTGTACTTCTTGTACTGTACTGAGATATGAATTCTATTTTATTACACTTGTAGAAAGTTTCAGCTTTTCAGTCCTTTCTTTTAAAGAGTTTAGAATATAGATACAGAATCAAATAATGCAGGTACTAATTCGGATCAAAGAGATATCCGCTACTTTGTTAGGCACAAAGAAACTAGTGCTCGCAATTTTGACGATAGTAATAATCTCTCAGTGGATATTTCTTCCTGTTTTTCGAGAAACTCAATCCCAGTTTCAAATTGCTTATTCACAGCAGAGTCAACAACTCCAAGGTACATGTATAACATACGACTCAATAGAAAATGTGATAAGAATTAGTTGCAATTATAGTAACCTGACTGATATTGATAATCAGCTACAAAATCCAGACTTATTACACAAGGAATCTACTAATGGTGTTTGGTTATTAAATGCTGGTATAGCAATAGAAAAAGGCGCTACGCTTTACATCAATTCGACAGATACGTCATGGTTGAAAATTGCGGCAGATGTAGGTGAAGATACAGTACATGCAATATTGGTATTAGGTAGTCTTAAAATTGATTCAGTAAAGATATCATCTTGGGATCCTGTGGCGAATGACTATGTAAGGTTCAAATTTGATATACTGCCCAGCAGAGTATGAAAAATCGGGAATTGATGCTGTACCTAGACCGTACATATTAGTTGAAGAAGAGGCAACAGGAACCACAGACGTAACAAATTCGGAGCTGGCTTACTTAGGTTACACTTGCGGTGGAGGTTGTTCCGGTCTTACTTATTATGGTGGTCAGGGCAGTATTATTAAAGGCAATGAGATACACCATAACAGATTTGGATTTTATTCAAAGGCAGTAGGGGGATTAATACTTGAAGATAATAATGTGCACCACAATTTTATGTATGGATTTGATCCGCATAGCGGAACTCACGACATGGTGATTTGGAATAATAAAGTTCACGATCATGGGGCCATGGGGATAATCTGTTCAGTTGATTGTTACAATATAGTTATTGATAGTAATGAGGTTTATAGGAGTGCTGGATCTGGAATAATGTTTAGCAGAAATATGTATGATTCTGTCGCTAGAAATAACAACGTCCATGATGAAGACAAGTGTATTTTTGTCTCCCAGTCTATTAACAACAAAGTATATAGGAATAATGTTTCAAATTGTGAAACCGGAATAGACAATTCTGAGCAACAATAGAATCGTTAGCTAGATTATTAGCTAACTATAGTAATCAGGTGGTGACCTATACAGAGGATTCTCATGTCTAATAGTTAAGGAGAGAGAACCAAGGGAGACATAGCGAAAGATGGTTCGAGAACGTTTTCGGAGTCTCCCTCGGTTTTAGTGAGGTCTTGGTTTCTCTATAGAATAATGCAAAATATGATATTTTAATGCAAAATATGATATTTAGAGGTATTAATTTTTTAATAGAGGAATCAACTATAGTCATGGAGTGACCGACTGAAACTGCTCTTTGGTGGAAGCGGAGATGATGTTTTGAATGGAGGGAATGGATCTGATAATTTCAGCTGTGGCAATGGAACTGATTCTATTGTAGTCTTTAGTCCTTTTCAGGATGACGTAAAGTCAAAATGACTGTGAAATCTCCCCTGAATCTCAGGAAAGTTAAAGAATCTAGTCCTATATTATACAAGCTATGTAAAAGTAATATGAGTCTAAAGAGAAAAACACTAACTAACTATGAAGACAAAAGAGTTAATCTCATAGTCCTTATAATATTGATTGCATCCATTATTATTACAAATTCCTTCATTATCTTTTCTCCTGACGAGGAAGGTAAATTTTATTTTTCTGCGCTAACATCAACGCTTACACTTGGTGCAGCCTTAACAGTATCTATTGTAATGGCGTTCAGATTCAAAAAAAACCTTAGAAAGCTTAAAGAAAAGGAACAAATTCCATTACAACAAAGTAGTGATAGCGATAGAAAACAACATCGTCCATATTATGACGATAACAAAATGCACTTCTCTATTTGTTTATTTCTTGCATCTTGGATAGTTGCCTCGGTAAGTTGGACTTTTGAAGATCAGGAAGCTCCGGGCATTCTTGTAGCTGATGTGTTATACTATATAGGATACGCATCATTTGGTTATTTTTTGTACAGCTTGTATTATCATCTTTTCAGAAACGAGTTTGAACCATTCATTCCTATTTTGATATCCATTATAATTCTAGTAGCTCTAATTTTACTAGTTGACACTATGGTAAGTACTATGAGATTGCTATCTACTCAAACATTAGATATCTCCTTAGTGATAGTTAACACTACGTACCCAATACTAGATGCTATAATGATATTTCCAATAGCAATGATGTATTGGACAATTAGACGCAGAAGTAAATACAAAAAAAGTATCCCGGAAGAACAAAGGATGAACGAAAAAGGTAAATCGACTTCTTCCTCTTTAGTTTACCACAATGTTTCTATATGGATGCTGTTATTGTTTGTGGCGATGATATTGTCAGCCGCCGGAGACAGTGGATTCGCATATACCTCTGCATCGGATGTAACGACAGTTCAAAATTATATTTGGATATGGAATATCTTGTATAATAGTGACCATCTTTGTCTGGCTGCAGCACTAATTGGCTACGGACTCTTTTTTTCTTTTAGCAAAATAGAAGCTCGTTCAGTTTAGGAAGCCATGAGTCATTGGTGCTTCCAGACCCATATTATTAGTCTTAATCAATTAGTGATATAGCTGAGTTCCTAAACATACTATCAACCCAGGATTCACTGTATGGCCAGTACGAGAAGGAGGTATACACACTTGCTATAAAAAATGATAGAATGATTGTGATTTAAGATGGTTCATTCCAACCAAAAAAGCCTAAATAATTCAGTTCATAAGACCTACCCTACCCAAGAAGTATCAGTCAAAGAATCTTCATGGCAGATTTAGATCAATATCAGGTAGTCCTGGTAATCGTAGACCTGGAACATCATCATTAGCATCATCATTACCATTGTCGTTATTGTTTTCGTTATCATCATCATCACCGTCATCATCCTCTTCTTCTCCTACTTCTGATTCCTCAGATTCTGTTTCTCCTTCTGCTATTTCATCATTAGGTTCAGCTTCAGTAATCTCAATACTAAGTCGTCGTTCTTCTTCATCATATTCTGCTTCCATGTCGCTTCCAGATGAGAAATTAAGCATGATAGAACTCATGTTTGGATTATTAGATGCTAACTGTTGAATTGTCGGTATCGTTTCGTTTACGATTATGCGATCATTTGTATTCGCTCCTGAGAGATTTAGAGGTACAGATGTTGGCGGAGTAGGTGTTATTGTAGGAGTTGGAATAGATGTCGGAGTTGGTGACGGTGTTGACGATAAAGTCATACTATTGTTTCCGGTAGGCTTTAAACTAGCGATTTCAGAAGCAAGGACGTTTGGAATTCCAATTCCTATTATTAGCATTATAACTAATGTTATAATGTATATATTCATGCGTTACATCAATAAGCGCTAGAATTAAGATAAATAGTTTATCTGTACTAATTACAAATAAAATATTATGGGTATGAAGATGCTAGGTTTCCTTCCCTAATGAGTTTAATATCTTAGCCGTGCAGCTATAGTTATAATGAGTTTTTCCAACTGGCTTTATTTTAGTTCGGATTCAATTTTTGAACACTCACTATCGACCACTCCTAATGCCGTTCGAAAACTATCAAGGTTGTTTTTTGAGCATTGAGGGACTGTGTTGCCATCTCCGTTTATGTCAACTTCCTTTTTTTCTTCTATGTTTATCTCTGTTTCACTGCTGTCGTCTGCATATACTATTTGTTGTGATGCTGGAAAGACTCCAGCTAGTAAATTTGTTGCTAATACTGCAATAGCTATTACAATACTTTGCTTCATAACATTAAAAGCTATAACCTGTTATTATTTGTGAATTAAGAGAGATTTCTAACCTCTATTTAATGTATTATGTATGATATGAATATCTAGAGTACTTTTTCAAGACTAAAAAATTGTAGAAAATAGTCTATAAGAACGTTTATTCATTCATGCCGGCACTACAGTACACTTATAATCTTACAACATATTGAAAGATGTCATCAAAAGTTATCCCAACTAAGGATAGAGAACTTGTTAAAATCAAAAACAACAGAAAAGTTAATTGACAAAGGAACAGATGATATCTTACAGTTGGTTTGTAATAGAAAAGAAAAGATTGTCCTCATTCAGAATCGGAGGCAAGGTTAAACCAATAATTACTTTGCACCAAGACACGATAAGAAGGATTGAAGGTTTTCGATTGTATCCATAGCGCAGTCTACTGTTGGTTTTGTTGTGGTGTAATCATCTTGTTCAAGCGGTTGGTCAATATTTTCTTCCAAAGTGTCAGGGTTAGCAGCATCCTGGTCATATATAGACAAAGCGTCAGCTTGTCGTGACATTATTGTCATGGTAGCCGCAAATAACGAAGTTACAACAATTGTTATTGTTATAGTTACTATGATTATTGTGGACCTAGCATGTCTATTATTTCGCATAAGTTAGCAAAAGAAATATAATATGTATATATGTGAATTCAGTTGGTTACTACTATAATTTATTACCATCACATGAAACAATATCAATAGCCACTTCTGACAAATAATTCATCTATATGTTAGTTTAAGGAAATTCTCATATGATATGATATGACATTGTCTGATAGGTCCATGAGACATATCCAAGGTGCGCATGGGTATAGTTGTTGTTGCTGGACTACTATTCATATGAATCCAACTGATCTTTGAAGGTCATATATTTTTCATATCCTCCGATAATCTAGCATGTTCATGACCTACTAATCCTTATATTATTACATCGACTAAGCATGCTTATTTGATTCGGATGAGAATAGCACAGGCTGAGTCTCCTGCAGTATTAATAATACTTTCTTTGCATCTTGTTGGCTAAATATGATATTTCATAGTAACTTGCTTAGTGGGCCAGACTAAACACTGTTTGTCATTAGCTGCTAGGACCGAAACCAAAATCTCCGCCAAATCCTGATGCCACAGGAATTTGCTAACGCTATTAGACAAACATTAAGACGACAGTTAGCTGTGTCCTTAGGAAAACCTATGGCAAAACTTAAAGATACCGCTACCATATTATAGTAACAGTATGGTTAACTTTCAACAGACAGGAACATATTATTGCTAGCAAAAAATATGAATACAAAAAGCCTGCAGAGTATATTGGTCAACAGCTCTGGTTTTAAAAGGTGACAAATCCGACCACTGGCTTGACAGGAGTTCTAGAGATAGCTTGAAAGGAAATCATATCAAGTAGGCAAGCGATAAGCTCAGTTTAGTTGTTGAACACTATGTCATCTCCTGGAATGATGGGATAATCTTTAGTTCTCCGTAGGTATCCCAGTAACATTTACTGAATCGTATTTCGTAACATTGAATGGGCCAATATCACAAGATAGTTTGGCGGTCAGTTCATTTAGACCTACATTTATCACGTGGTATTTACTCGTGTAAGTAAAAAGTCCACGTTGAATAATCATTACTAGACCTTCCATACTCTGTAAAATTCAACCCTGCAGGTGTTACCTTTTGCATAGGTTGTGAATCATTCCAATCAGCATAAACCGTATATGCATCAACACACCTAAGATATAGAATGTAGTTGCCGTGTAAATGACTAGGTTAGAGTTAAACCTAATAGGTTTCACCTGTTTGGGGATATGAGACACAGAATAGAATATTGGGATTAGTAGAAGGCAAGTTATTCTTCATTCTTGTGAAATATAACATCCAGTCTATCCATCAAATTCTTGGTATCAACAGGTTTGGAGACAAAACAATCTGTTCCCAGATCATTAATGACATCCGAATCTATGTCTCCAAAATACATCAATTCAGTGGCAGTCAAGAAACATATTTTTAACCTCTTATCCATCTCTTTTAGTTTTCTATATAACTGAAAGCCGCCCATTCCGGGCATTCTAATGTCTAGAAGCGCTAAATCATAAAGGTCAGGTTTGAATGTAACTAACGCAGATTCAGCGTCATTGAATGTATCAGCATGAAAGAATCCTTTTTCTTCCAAAGCTATCTTTATTGCAAGATTAACGTCTGGTTCATCGTCTACCATAATAATTCTTCTTGCTCCTGGATTTGACTTTACCTTTGATAGGGATATTTTACATCGATTATTGGTATTTCAGAAAGGTAAAAAATGTTTTCCTTTATTGAGACATCATGACACAAATTCACATAAAATGGAACATTAGTCAGAACCAGCCTACGTTAACCACTTTAAGTCTATTTTGAAATCATCATAAGCCAAAGGTTTGTTCTTATTCTAATTCTGACTTTATTGTTCTAACTAGTTGATCTATTGTAACTGGCTTTTTGATGTAACATCCTATACTTCTGTTAGGATATAGTTCTCTCAATACTTCTATATTTGCATCTCCCGCAGTTATGAAACAAATCTTGACGTTGGTATCCAATTCCAATATTTTTATCGATAAATCAATGCCATTCATCTTGGGCATATTGATATCAACTAGAAGGAGATCATAGAGGTTCGGTCTAAAATGCGATAATACTTCTAAAGGATCATTATATATGTATACATCAACCCTCATCTTGCAAACCCATGCCAAAGACTGTAGTCACATCAGGATCATCATCAATTATTAGAACTGTTTTAGAAAGTGCTTCATTATTGGTTATTTTATCTTTTTGTGAACTGGTAGACTCAGTAAGTGAACTACAATCAAACTTATCATCAGTTACAGCAGTCTTGACCTCATGGGTTTCCTGATATATTACAAAACAACACTTCCGCACTATCATATCACCTCATTCACTTTTTTAACCAAATCTTCCATTCTAATTGGTTTTCTAATAAAACTAATATCAGAAAACAAAGATGCAGGAAACCTTCTTTCAAACTCTTCAGTATATCCTTCCCCAAACGCTGTTAAAAAACAGGCTTTGACTTTATTGTCTACCTTTCTTATTGCGTCATACAGATCAAAGCCATTCATATTAGGCATTTTTATATCAAGAATTAGAAGGTCATATTTCTTACCAGCCTTAAATGTAGATAGTGCCAGCAAAGGATCAGTAAACGAATCTACTTCGAATCCTTTGTCTTCTAAGCTCATAGTAAAAACCGAAGCATTATCAGGTTCGTCATCTACAACTAAAATCTTTCTCTTCTTTTCCTTACTCATTTTTGGTCACCTGCCATCATTTCTCAGAACTGTTGTTTGCAAAAGATCTTTCAGTACCATATAATACCTCACTTCTCTCAGTAAGAATTAGTAATAATGCTGTTAGTCGTATTAGTTGGCCTGACATTCAAAGCCTAATGATAGAACAACCTTTCCTCGGATTTAGATTTTTTGCTTTTATGGAAAGATGATTGGAGAACACTTTCTTAGAGTCTCCCATGGTACGGGCATCTTTTGGTTTCACTCTAACATGGCAATTTGAAATGGATAACCCTCAATCGTCAAATCTGCTAACGCTAATTACTTCTAACACAGTAATATATTTCGACACCGTTTCTTTTACTATTTCGATAATACAATCCTTATCAATCCATATGGGTGCCGAAAATTCGGCAATAACCAGATTTTTATTCTCCATATTATCATGTCCAGGGCGTATAGTATAAAATGTAACCTGATCGCCAAAGTATTTGTCCTTTATTTCAGCTTCAATATCGTCGAAATCTTGGTTGTCAATGTTTTCGTCGGGAGAATATTTACATATAACTTGAAAAGGACCTGAAATATGGTAATCAAGATGGTATCTAGTGTACCTTGTTTCATGAAATAAACATTACAAGAAGAAAAAACATTAAAGATGATTTAGTTGGTTAAATCGAATAACTTCCCATCATTATCCACTGCAGTTCTTAAGAGTAATCAGTTTATCAAATTTCCCGTTATCTGTAAAAATATAAAGTATAAGAGTTCTTGCTGTTTAGTAAAAGGTTATTTTGGACCTGTCTGTTTGCTTATAACCTGAGATCTCACTGAAGCCAGAGATTGGTCAATTTGATATATCGCCAGCTTGTCCTTTCCAAGTAAATCAAACTTTTGGAGAATTGTATGAAATAATGTTTCCTCTTCTATTTGTTCAGTTACAAACCACTGCAAGAATGAGTATGTAGAGCGGTCTTTTTCTTTTTCAGCCATATCAATTAGATCGGAAATAGACTTAGTTACTGTTTGCTCGCTCTTTAAGCCAAATTGGAAAGTAGATTCTAGAGATTCGAAACTATTTTGGTGGTTTTTCAATTGCTGGAATTATCGCCTCTGCTCCAATACCATTCAGATAATGGATAAGCTTTAGCATATGTCCATTTTCTTCTGCAGCTTGTTCAAAGAAGAAGGCGGAGCTTCCATCGTATCCGATTCTCTCACACCACGATCCGATTGCAATGTATGCATTTGCAGATGATGCCTCATAGGAAATTTGATCATTGATTGCTTTCGCCATTTCCGTTGAAATCCGCATTATAGTAATCAAGGTTTTTTGATATCTATATATTTTGCTTCACATGGTAATAGATAGAGATCAGTACCAGTTGTCGCGCCTCGGATATCGATATTACTTTATCTTCTTCCTTTTGTTGCTTTGCTATGGATAACAAGTATAGTACTCATACAATATTACAAGGTGGATCGTAATAGAAGAACAACCTTGATTCGGGTTCGGTGGGGATTAGTGCCAATATCAAGATCGGACTATTAGATAACCAAGGGCCAAGGTCACAATTTACAACCTATGATCCTGCAGGGAGGCCCTAGATTCGGCGGCATTCTGTCTACGCCTGCTGTCATACAGCCGAGTCTCCTGCAGCTATTGATAACCCCTTCTGTGTTATTACTCTAAATCCTAACCCAACAGGTCTTCTTACCTAGTGGAGGATTTTCCATGCTGTATTTTTCTGCGATTAATTTTAGCATTAAATATTTCTTTTCTCTATCGACTAGCCAGATTCTTACAAATTTCGCATCAAAATATTTCACTACGCTTTCAACTATAAATTGAAGTTTGTCTGTTTAAAATAATATAAACAAACTAGTTACTTGACTAGTATTCCCGTGAGTAAATTATCAATCTCCTGCAGTCCCAATTATACTTTTAGACTCGGTAATAAAACATTGTGGCATACATTACGAGATGACGATTGTACCTTTCATTCCATTTGCTGAGTGAATGGTACAATGATATTCCAGAATTCCCCTGTCATTGAAAACGTAGTTCCATGATTCGCCTGGTTGTATAAAACCACTATCTACTGTTACATTCTGCTGTGATTGTGATTGTGAGCTTGATGCAGTTTTTTTGTAAGTGCCGACTACATTATGTGGAAGATTAGAATTGTTTGGCCATTTTATTTCTGAACCAGCATTCACCTTGACTAAATCAGGCATAAACATATTGACCTCCGGATAGATGAGATTTGGCTGTATGGTCTTTCTAAGTACTCTCTCAGATTCTTCTGATATTTTGGAAACTGTTCGCTTATTCAAATCTACGAATATGTTCCAGATCCTCTGGTGGGATTCTCCTATTTTGTTCCTAATCTCGTTGAAATCTGCTGCTTTAGTGTACGGCTTTCCATCCATGTATTGCCAATTAGCTACAATAATGATTTGACCGGTGGCAAATTTGTAGCCTGGTTCCCCAGTACCATTCCTTTCATCTAGAATAACAGTGGGTTGGACTGCCGCTATTGTCAGTGCTCTATTTTTTTGCTCATTAATAATCTGCTTTACTCTTTTGTCA
>JGI24806J26614_1000421_pt1 | contig 12804 bp, 10 predicted proteins | sample Kansoi200umMDA_FD_26614 | JGI IMG/M metagenome (IMG submission 26614)
GCACTTTCTGTTGCTGAAGTAGCGAGGAGAAAAAGGTTTTTTATCCTGTCTTTTTCATGCATCACCCATTCAAGTACCTGGTATCCGCCCATACTTCCCCCCATCAGGAGGTGTATGCTTTCTATTCCGAGATGTTCTCGTAACAAAATATGTGCTCTCACCATATCACGGATCGTGAGCCTTGGAAATTCGTAGTAGTAGGTTGTGTTTGTAAGCGGGTTAAGACTTAACGGGCCGGTGCTGCCATAACATGAGCCAAGAATATTTGCACAAACGATAAAATATTTTTTTGGATCGATCACGTGGTGCTCACCAACCACGCCCGGCCACCAGATCGCTACTTCTGAATTTGCAGTAAGCGCGTGACAAACCCACACGACGTTGCTTTTGTCGGCGTTTAATGTTCCGTATGTATTGTAGGCGATAGAGATTCCATGTAGTGATCCTCCACCTTCAAGATCAAAGGGCGCAGTGTACTGAAATAACTCCATGAATAGATTCTGACTTTGAGAACGCAAAGTAAAGCTGTATGTGAATTACATTTGCTAAAATTATTTTTTAAATGATCAGAATTGAACTGGACCGTAAGGAAGGCGATTTCGGTTTCGAAGCAACAGATGCTAATGGTCATTCGGCAAGGATCGATAGCAGTCCTGAATCCGGAGGCATTAATTATGGAATCCGCCCCATGCAGATGCTGTTAATGGGATTGGGAGGATGCAGTGGAATTGATATCGTCTCCATTCTTAAGAAACAAAGACAGCAGGTTGATGGCTTTCATATGGCGATTGAAGGTGAAAGGGAGGCCGGTGTTGAGCCGTCGCTATGGAAAGAAGTGAAATTAATTTTCCAGATAAAGGGCAACGTTGACCTTGACAAAGCAAAAAAAGCCTGCCAGCTTTCTATGGATAAATACTGTTCTGTCGCTGAAACCCTCCGCCGCTCCGGAACGAAGATTTCGTGGGAAGTGGAGATCGTGCAGTGAGGCTTTCTCCGGTAGAGGGGGAGAAGAAAGTGAAATGTCAAACGTCAAATGTGAAACGTGAAAAGCAGTTTCCGGTTGACAAGTGCGCGTTCCTTTGGTCCAATCACCTTTAATCCTTTAAATCAATTAATCCAAGTTTTCAATTAATCCAGGTTTTTAATGCAAGAGCTCAATCCAATAACAAAAGCGATCCGTAGCCAGACCGTACGTACCGCGCAACAGGAACATTCCACGCCTCTTTTTCTTACGAGTAGTTTTGTTTTTGATGATGCGGAAGAAATGCGTGCCGCATTCGCTGATGAAACGGAAGCTAATATCTACAGCAGGTTTTCAAATCCTTCTGTTCAGGAGTTTACTGACAGAATTTGTATTCTCGAAGGCGCTGAAGACGGCTACGCCACCGCCTCGGGAATGAGTGCCGTGTTTGCTTCGTTCATGGCCCTGATGAAAGCGGGCGACCATTTACTTTCCTGCAGCTCCATCTTTGGCAGCACGCATACAGTGATAACGAAGATCTTACCCAAATACGGAATAGAATTCAGCTACGTGAGCGCAGCCAGGCCCGAAGAATGGGAGGCGGCTATCCGGCCTAATACGAAAATGATTTACCTGGAAACGCCTACAAATCCAGGGCTAGAGGTCATCGATATTGAATTCGTAAGCGGGCTTGCAAAAAAGCACAACATTATCCTTAATGTAGACAACTGCTTTGCCACACCCGTGGGCCAGCGACCCATAGCATTCGGTGCTGACCTGGTAGTACATTCTGCCACCAAGTGGATAGATGGCCAGGGAAGAGTACTCGGGGGAATAGTTGTCGGCAAAAAAGAACTTATCAAAGATATTTACCTTTTTTGCCGGAGCACAGGACCGGCTATGTCTCCCTTTAATGCATGGGTGCTGAGCCGGAGTATTGAGACCCTTGATGTGAGAATGGAAAGACATGCCTCGAATGCCTTCCATATTGCGAAGGCATTGGTCAACCACCCTAAGCTGGCTTTTGTAAAATACCCTTTCCTTGAGTCGCATCCCCAATATAAAATAGCAAAAAAGCAAATGCGAACGGGTGGCGCCCTGGTTGGCTTCGAACTAAAGGGCGGCATTGAGGCGGGACGCAAATTCCTGGATAGCCTGGAGTTGCTTTCTCTTACCGCTAACCTCGGTGACAGCCGAAGCATTGCTTCACATCCGGCAAGTACTACCCATGCAAAGCTTTCAGAAGCTGAAAGAGAGGAAGTTAGTATTACACCGGGGCTGATAAGAATATCAGTAGGTTTGGAATATGCCGATGATATCCTGAACGATATTCTGCAGGCGTTGGATAAATCATAAACGGGGGCTGGGTGCTGGGTGGCTGGTGGCTGGGTGGCTAGGCTAGGTGCGGGAGAAAGTAGCGCAAATAAATCGTAATTGCATCAGGGCTGTATAGTTTTGTCACTATCCCCCAGTACCCAGCAACCCAGTACCCAGCAACCCAGCACCCAGCCACCCAGCACCCAGCAGCCCCCGAGGGTAGCAAAAAATTTCATAAAGCCCTAATAAATTGCATTATCAACTGGTTTTTGAAAATTTTCTCCCTACCTTTGCAAACTCTTTAAAAGGGGAGTCATGAATAGCAAGAGGGAATTTGAGATACCGTTCGTAGGGTTAAAGCCGGGTATTCATGAGTATGAATACAATATTTCGGAAAAGTTCTTTGAGGGTTACCAGGAGCAGGATTTTAAAAACTGTGTAGCGCATATCAAGCTTTCTTTAGATAAAAAGAATGGCTTTATGCTGCTGAAGTTTGAAATAGGCGGTAAAGTGGAAGTGAACTGTGATCGCTGTGGCAATGATCTTCCTATAGATCTCTGGGATGAGTTCAATATTGTTGTGAAGCTCGTAGAAGACCCTGACCTGGCGAACAGCCAGGAAGAAGACCCTGACGTTTACTACATCTCAAGAGGTGAAAGCCACCTGCACCTGGCAGACTGGATCTATGAATTTGTGAACCTGAGCATACCTATGCAGAAGATGTGTAAACCCGAAGAAATAGGCGGCCCACATTGTAATAAGGAAGTGCTGGAGATGTTGAAAAGAATGGATGAAGAAAACCAGCGGGAAGGAAGCCCGATCTGGAAAGGACTTGAAAAATTTAAAAATTTAGATAGCTGAGTGATCAGCGCGTTTTATCATAATTAAATAGTTGAACCATGCCTAATCCGAAACGGCGACATTCGCAGCAACGCAGTGCAAAGAGAAGAACACATTATAAGGCGACACCTGCAACACTTAGCAAAGACAGCACTACAGGTGAACTGCATGTACGCCACCGTGCACATGTAAGCGAAGGCAAATTATATTACAAGGGAAAAGTGGTATCGGAAAAATCTCCGGTAAGTAAATAATTCCGTTAAGTAAGTTTATTCCAAAATTCATGGGTAATTTTATAACTACCTATGCGTTTTGGAATTTTTTATTTTTAACAGCAACGCCTAAGTGCTTACCATGAATATAGGCCTCGACATGATGGGTGGCGACTACGCTCCCCTCGAAGCAGTTAAAGGAGCTTCGCTCTTTTTTGCAGATGCAATGCCTGCAGTCAGATTATTTCTGTTTGGAGATAAGGAGGTGCTGGAACCGCTGCTCCTCGAACACCGCTTTCCCGTTGATTCGTATACGATCATTCATGCGCCGCAGGTGATTGGTATGCACGAACACCCCACCAAGGCATTAAAGGAAAAGCAACAGTCATCTATAGCCGTGGGGTTTCAATACCTGGCGGGTAATAAGATAGATGCATTCATCAGCGCTGGTAATACCGGTGCCATGATGGTGGGATCGCTGTTCAGCCTGAAAGTAATGGAAGGCATCCTACGCCCTACCATTTCAACCATTATACCTAAAGAAAATGGCAAAAGCGGGCTGCTGCTTGATGTTGGTCTTAACGCCGACTGCAAACCAGAAAACCTTAACCAGTTTGCCTTACTCGGGTCACTTTATGCAAAATATATCCTCGACATAGAAAAGCCCCGCGTTGGCTTATTAAACATCGGTGAGGAAGAGGGAAAAGGCAACCTGCTGGCACAGGCAGCCTATCCCCTGCTTAAGTCAAATGAAAAAATTGATTTTATTGGCAATATTGAAGGTCGGGACGTATTGCTTGATAAAGCAGATGTAATGGTATGTGAAGGATTCACAGGTAACGTGATCCTGAAATTTGCGGAATCACTTTTTGATTTAAACCATAGCAAAAATATCAATCACCCGTTTTTTGAAACTTTCGATTTTGAAATCTATGGTGGTACGCCGGTGCTGGGTGTTTCGAAGCCCGTGATCATTGGCCATGGTATATCGCATGCAAAAGCGTTTCATAACATGATCAGGCTGGCGGCAAAAATGATAGAGACTGACCTGCTCTCAAAAATCAAAGCATCGTTTTTATCAAACTAATTCATCTCCGGTATAGTGAATGTTTTTCTTGCGTACATCAGGGACTTTCTAAAAACGGTTGATCATTTCTTACTAATACTGGTTTGCATTTTTACTGCGGTGATTGTTTTCATGAATTACCGGTACAGCATAGAGCCCAAAATTCTATACAATATCTCTAACCGTTTTTACCGTTTCGCGGGCTTTTATTTTGTGTACCTGGTAGCATTTTCCATTCCTTACCTGCTATTATATTTTCTTAAAGGGGAATCAATTACACATGGTAAATACCTCTGGCTTATGGTGCTGGTTGCGCCTGCTGTGTTTGCATTAAAAGTAAATTTTACAGGCGTGGCTGAATTTATTTATTCCTACGTTCCCGGAGCATCAGGTAAGTATTATGCAATTGTTTCCAACCTGCCTTCCAAATTATTGGTCGTGCTCGTCTGCCTTTCTGCTATCTGGTGGCTAGGCAATTATGAGCCACCATTTTTCGGAATGACAGGAAAGAACATGGTATGGTGGCCTTATGTGTTGATGTTACTGATCATGGTACCACTTGTTGCATGGGCTTCCACGCAACATGATTTTCTGCACACGTATCCCAAACTTAAGCAGGTGGCTTTTATAGATGAGCATGTAAACAGGCCCTGGCCTTATAAGCTCTTATTCGAAATCGCATACGGTATCGACTTCATCACCATCGAACTATTCTTTCGCGGCTTCCTGGTGCTTGCTTTTGTGAGATATGCAGGCCAGGATGCGATATTACCGATGGCAGCTTTTTATTGCAGTATTCATTTTGGCAAGCCGCTGGCTGAATGTATCTCTTCTTTTTTTGGTGGGATGCTGCTCGGGATCGTCGTCTATCATACAAAATCCATCTGGGGCGGATTGATGGTTCATCTTGGCATCGCCTGGCTGATGGAGGCAGGTGCGGTTATCGGCAACTATATCAAGCATCCTCCAACAAATTAGCTGGTTTATTAGCCACAAAGGCCCAAAGACACAAAGTCACACAAAGGTTTTCTTCGTGCTCCTTCCTGTCTTTGAGCCTTCGTGGCTAATAATAACTACAAACTCGTAAGCCGGATTCTGTTTCTAAACTATCATTTATCTGGGATGCTGATTACTCAGCACCTCTTTCTGCCTACCCTTCGACATCGGGCGAGCAACCCTCAAACGTCGATATACATGGCATTTCAGCATGCAAGGTTTACCCCTGCTGATGGTTACCCAACAACAGCGTAGGCTCTTACCCTACGTTTTCACCCTCATCCCGCCAGCGGCGGGACAGTTATTTTCTGTGGCACTGTCTGTATGAAGATGTTTTTTCAAACCTCCTCATCCCGGCTCTTCACCGGTGCACTGCTCTGCGCTGTCCGGACTTTCCTGGCCAATTACTTGACCCGATAGCTCGGTTTGTAGTTCCCTGCAAATTTACTACTTCCCTCGCGTCCTCCCGTCCTCGCGGTTAAACTTACTTCGCATAGCCTGCAGTTTGTAATGTTAAATGTATTTAACCGCGAGGCGAAGACGCGAGGGGATAGTCAGAGACTATAACGAAGAACATCATCGTATTAAGTTGGAAGCCTAGCACAAAGGCGCTGCGGTCAACGGTCATCAGTCAACGGTCAACGACTATAATCCAGGTAGATCTCCGTGGCTCCGTAACCGTAAGAGGCGTGGTATTGGTTAACGAAAGTTTTCACTTCTTTTTTATGCCTGAGTAATTCATGGATCTCATCGCGAAGCTTGCCGCTGCCTAAGCCGTGTATCACAACCAGCGAAGGTTGACGGTGCGCGACGGCAAGGTCATAATACTTTTCAAATTCCTTTAGCTGCATGCTTAGTATCTCGTAATTACTTAGAGAGCGCCAGTCATCAGAAAGCTTTTCCATGTGCAGGTCGATCACAAATTTCGCAGGCTCCAGGTGCTGTCTTGCCTTGGAAGCTTCATACACTTTAAATCCGCTGTTTGTAAGCTTGCTCATATCAAGCTTATCTTCCACCAACTTGTCAGGGTACCTGTCGAATAGTTTATATGCGAAAGAAGGCTGGTCCTTAGATTTGAGCTCTTCTATTTTTGAAAAAACCTGCTTTGGCCTGAGCTTGAGTGATGCTTCATAATAGTCGGCCTTCTTTTTATCAGGAGTGATCAAAGAAAACTCGCATGCAAACAGGGGACTATCATTCACTTTTTCAAAAGGAATATCATGAAGGTAGAAGTCCTGGTTATTTAACACCTCGTTCTTCAACTGGAACTCGGGATCTCCCTGGTAGCTGAGTTTGTAATCAAAATGATAACCGTTTGCAGTACCGTTAACAAGATGCACTTTTAGGAGTTCGACCACCTCGTCGCCAAATTCATCCGTTGTGAATTTGGGCCAGAAAAAAAGCCACACGCCATCTGTTTGCTTAGTTGAAGTGGTCACTTTTTCCTTCGGCACCTGGTCTATATAAGTTTTTGGTTTCTTCTTTTCAGGAAAGAGTTTTTTTTCTGTAAACCGTTTGAAGTAAGGAAAATCCAGCTGATCTATATAAGCCGGGAATTTCACGCCGCGCACTTCCACCATTACCATGTTTTCATTAATGATGTCGATCACTTCACCGTCTTCATTGGAATGTCTTACAACAACCTTGTCTCCTATCTCAAATTTCATAAGCAAATGTACAAATTGAGGATTTAACCGCGAGGACGCTACGACGCAAGGAGTCTCTTCGCGTCCTCGCGTCCTCGCGGTTAAACAATAATAATGCATTAAGAAACGCTTTTCTTTTCCGCTACGGCAAGCTTGCTGTGATGTCTTCCATAAAGAAAATAAATTACCAGCCCGATCACCAGCCAAATGAGAAAACGTAACCAGTTGGTATAACCGAGCTCGGTCATCAGGTAGAAGCAGCTTACCAGCCCGAGAACAGGAATGAGTGAAAGATTCTTAAGAAATGTAACTACGGCAATACCAGTAGCAAGTATAATGAACAGAAAGAAAGGCAGCTTATCACGAAAGCCTTCCCAGTTGCCGTCATAATCAAAGAGGCTGATGAGGCTGCTGCGGAAAATAATTAAGCCCACCACGTATAATGCAGGAACTATCCATTTCCCGTTGATGTATTTCAGTTTGAATTTTGAGCGACTGTGTATGCCGTCATTCCTGGGTAATAATAACACACCGCCGCAAACCAGTACAAATGCAAATAAGGTTCCGATACTGGTAAGATCAGTTACCTCAGTAAGATTCATAAACAAGGCAGGCACGGCTACCACAAATCCTGTTACAACAGTTGAAAAAGAAGGGGTTTTGTATTTAGGATGAATGCGGCTGAATACTTTGGGCAGCAATCCGTCGCGACTCATACTCATCCATATCCTTGGTTGCCCCATCTGAAATACAAGTATAACGCTTGCGGTGGCAATAACTGCGCTGAATGAAATGATATAACTGATCTCAGCCATGCCGCGCTGCTCAAATACGAAAGCAAGCGGATCGCCTACGTTCAACTGGTCATAGGAAACCATGCCGGTCAATACCAGCGCGATCAGAATATAGAGTACAGTGCAGATGAGCAGTGAGGCAATCATTCCTTTGGGAAGGTCGCGCTGGGGGTTTTTACATTCTTCAGCCGTGGTAGAAATAGCATCGAAACCAATATAAGCAAAGAACACGGCTGATACACCTTTCATCATTCCACCAAAACCATTTGGAAGGAAAGGACTCCAGTTTTCAGGCGCAACATAAAAAAAGCCAAGCCCGATCACACCGATGATGATCAGCAATTTAAGCATCACCATAAGGTTGGTGGCCTTGCGTGTTTCGCTGATGCCGATATATACCAGCCAGGTGATAAGAAATACGATCAGCAGCGCAGGCAGGTCTGCGATGATACGCACGCCGCCCAGCTGTGGAGCGTTGGTCCATGCCGCATGGGCTTCTTTTAGGTTTTGATCAAGGCTGGCAAGCGTGTTTCCACTGCTTATCTCTTTCATCGCTTCCGAGTAGCCTCTTGAAGCGGATAAATAATCAGTAGCAAAATAAGCAGGGATATGTACATCAAAGCCTCTCATCAGGTTACTGAAGTATTCGCTCCATGATATTGCTACTGCTATGTTTCCGATCGCATACTCCATTAACAGATCCCATCCAATGATCCAGGCAATCAATTCACCAAATGAAGCATACGCATAGGTGTATGCGCTACCGCTGACAGGTATTCTCGATGCAAACTCAGCGTAACATAATGCAGAAAAGCCACAGCAAACAGCAGTGATGATAAACAGCAGGCTCACGCCCGGTCCACCATCGAAAGAAGCTTTGCCGATAGTGGAAAAAATACCTGCGCCGATTACTGCTGCAATGCCCATCGCCGTGAGATCGCGCACACCTAATGCTTTTCTGAGTCCCGTTCCGGAATGCAATTGTTCTGAAAGACCTGCTTCAGCATCTGAAAGAATAGCATCTATGGGCTTTTTTCTGAATAGTATATTCGCCATTAAAATGGATTGATGAAATAACTGCTATGAACTTTGTAGCCGTAATAAATAAGGCAATTAATACTCTCTCTGCATCAGTGATTCCGCCAGCTTTTTCAAAGGTTCTTTCCTGGCTGATAACACTGCAATATCTTCAAGATGCCTGAATGCGAAACCAAGAAACTCCTCTTTCTGCTGCCTTGCCCACACATCAACACCGCACTCCCTGAATATATTCAGCACCTTGTTTACTTTTTCGGCATCGTTTCCGGCCATCAGTTGCTTTAATTCAGCTGCCTGGCTTTCATTAGCCACTTCCATGGCCTTGATCATCAGGAAGGTTTTTTTATTCGACATAATATCCCCACCTACCTGTTTGCCAAATTTCTGCGGGTCTCCGAAAGCATCGAGATAATCATCCTGTATCTGGAAAGCAATACCCAGGTTTCGACCGAATTCATACAGATGTTGCTGGTTACCCTTCCCTGCTCCGCCCATAATGGCGCCAAGCTGAAGGCTGCCTGCAAGCAGCACCGAAGTCTTTAGCTCAATCATGGTTATGTAATCAGCAAGGCTCACACGCGGCTGTTTTTCATAGTCCATATCCAACTGCTGGCCCTCACATACCTGCCGCGAAGTTTTATTAAAGAGATGGAAGACTCTCTGCAAGTGATCCGGTTTAACCTTATTAATATACTCATAGGCTGTAACAAGCATTACATCTCCTGCAAGTAACGCGGTGGCTTCACCGTATTTATCATGAACCGTTTGCATTCCTCTACGCAACGGCGCTTTGTCCATAATGTCGTCATGAATCAACGTGAAGTTGTGAAAGAGTTCAATGGCGATGGCGAGGTCAAAAGTATCGCTACGGATCTCATCAAACAGTTCATTCGCCATCAGGCATAATACAGGCCTGATGCGCTTCCCGCCCATACCTAAGAAGTAGGACGCAGGTTCATATAATGTGGGAGGAACAGAAGGAAAATGATTTTCTTCAAATTTCAACCTGAATTGATCCGACAACTCCTGGAAAGAGTGCATAGCATATAATTTACCTGGCAGCCAAAACGTCAAACGTGAAACGTCAAACGTGAAACGTGAAATTAAATCTTCATTATTCTTTTGTTACTCTCTAAGCATAATTCATCACTCATCACTCATAAATCATAAATCATAAATCATAACTCATCACTCTGCTTTCTTTTTTCTTTGTTTTTGTTTTGAACTGCCGGGTTTTGCAGTTTCTGCCCTTGCCACTTTAGCTTTTGCACTTGCTTTTTCTTCTTCATCGAGCCCACTGGTTAATACCCATTCGTAATCAAGCTGCCTTTTAACCAGGTTGGCAGCAATTACTTTTATGCGGATCTTGTCGCCCATTCTGAATGTGCGTCCGCTGCGCTTACCTACGAGGCAGTAATCTGTTTCTACGTGCATGAATTCGTCATAATCCACCAGGCTGTGAATACTTACCAGCCCCTCACACTTATGCTCAACCGTTTCTACCCAGAAACCAAATGAGGAAACACCGCTGATAACGCCTTCAAATTCTTCTCCCAGGTAATTCTGCATGTATTCCACCTGCTTGTACTTATTGGCAGCCCTTTCAGTTTCCATTGCCGCACGTTCGCGGTCACTGCAGTGTTTACACTTTACTTCCATCTTCTTGTCCGGCTTCGCCTCCTGGTTGAGCACTTCTTCCAGCACGCGGTGAACAAGTACATCGGGATAACGCCGGATGGGTGAAGTGAAATGAGTATAATGTTCAAAACCTAATCCATAATGACCGATGTTCTCAGCCGTATACACCGCTTTGGCCATAGTACGTATACCTAGTTGCTCCAGTACATGCTGCTCCGGTTTTCCTTTCACCGATTCAAGCATCAGATTGAAGGAAGCGGCAATACCTTCCGGCGTTTTTGTTTCAAACTTGTGGCCGTATTTTTTGGCAAACTCTACAAAAGGGATAAGTTTTTCTTCCGTTGGAGTATCATGCACACGATATGGAAATGGAATAGGCTTCTTATTAACTTTCACCTTACCTACATGCTCGGCAACGTAGCGGTTGGCAAGTAACATGAACTCTTCAACAAGCTGATGCGCCTCCTTGCTTTCCTTAACAATTATACCTATTGGTTTTCCGGTAGCGTCAAGTTTAAATCTTACTTCTGTCGAGGAAAAATTAATTGCCCCTTTTTCAAATCTTTCTCTTCTGAATTTTTGAGCAAGGTCATTAAGAATGATGATTTCATCTTTATACAATCCATCCTGGATTTCTATGATCTCCTGTACTTCTTCATAGGTAAAGCGGTGATTTGAATGAATAACCGTTTTACCCAGCCAGTAATGCTTAACCTCACCTTTTGGACTGATCTGGAAAACGGCAGAAAAAGTAAACTTGTCTTCGTGCGGGCGAAGTGAACAAAGTTCATTCGAAATGCGCTCGGGCAGCATAGGATTTACCCGGTCTGGGAGATAAACGGAAGTTGCCCTCTCGTAGGCAGATTTGTCCAGTTCGGTATCGGGCTGTACATAATGACTAACATCCGCAATGTGTACCCCTATTTCATAATTACCGTTGTTAAGCACCCTGAAGGAAATGGCATCATCAAAGTCTTTTGCATCCACCGGGTCGATGGTCAGCGTTTGTACGTCACGGAAATCTTTTCTTTTCTGGATCTCTTCTTCCGAAAGTATTTCCGGCAACCTGGCGGCCTCTTCCATCACGTCATCAGAAAACCTGATAGGGAAACCGTTGGTCATAATCAGATCTTTCATTGCCAGGTCATTCACGTCACTGGCATCCATCACCTGCACTACGGCACCCTGTGGCTTCTTGTTTTTCTCCCACTCCGTTATCTTCACCAATACCCGGTCCTTATCGGTTGCATTGTTCAGCTGGTCAAGCGGGATGTAAATATCAGGCATCGGCTTCTCTACTTCCGGAATAAAAAAAGCAAAGTTCTTACTGATTTCTACCCTGCCTATAAATTCCATCTGTTTGCGTTCGATCACCTCTGTAACGATGCCCTGCATACGCCCGCTTCTGCCCGATTCGTTTACCACTTTCACCCTCACCTTGTCGCCATGTAATGCGGTATTGAAATCGTTTGGCCTTACCAGTATGTCTGCATCCAGGTTTTCAACCACAACATATCCCATTCCGGAACGCGTAATATCAAGCACCCCTTTATAAATTCCTGCACCTGACGTTTTGCTTTTTTTCTTTTTTGTGTCTTTTCTGCCCATTGTCTAATTTAAGAAGTTTGATTAAAATTTGTTATGAACCGTTTTACGGCATTATCAAACTGTGATGCCTGGTTGAACAGAAACCGGTGCTCAATAGGTATGACAAAAAACGGCAGCTCTTTTAGTTCGCTTTCAAATTTACTCAGCCTGACTGCATCCTTCTCCGTTGTTACAATAATTTTTGTGCCAGTAATTATACTTTCATATCGTTTAATGATCTCCTTTAGGTCATCAATGGTGAATATATGATGATCGTTGTACGAAAGCTGGTAGTAAGCGGCGGCAGTATCCTGCAATAAATTCTTGAGCGGTGCAGGGTTCGCAATGCCGGTTACAAGTAATACTTCCATGTCACCCGAAATTTCCCGGCTTTGCCTGGTGATAATGTGATAAGGCGTTCCATAACGAATAGTTGAAAAATATACCTGCTGGTGTTCCAGCGGTTCTATTTCCTTGATTACGCTATCTCTGTCTTCTTCCGAAAGGGATGGATCATTTTTGGTTATGATGATGATATCAGCACGTTTATAACTGCTCTTTTCGTCCCGAAGGTCGCCGGTGGGCAGGTACCAGTCCCTGGTAAACAGATTACCGCATTCAACAAGCAAAATATTCAATCCTGCCCTGATTACGCGGTGCTGGAAAGCATCATCAAGTATAATAACTTTCGTTTCAGGCTTATCATGCA
>JGI24806J26614_1000422_pt1 | contig 12796 bp, 10 predicted proteins | sample Kansoi200umMDA_FD_26614 | JGI IMG/M metagenome (IMG submission 26614)
TTCTTATTTTTAAGAAGCAAGCTGTTGGCGATTTTAATACAATAAACAGCATAATACAAGGAGGCGGATTTCCGGTACTTCTTTCTTTTTTCTCTCGGCAGATAGGTTTGAATAATGTCGATTACTCTTTTTATCTCTGATATATTTTTTCCGGTCAGGAAATAATCATGGCTAATACCCATTCCGTGACCTACCCGGTATGCTGCAAGAAAAGCGGGGGAATAGGCGATTTTAAATTTTGATGCAATCCTGGTCCACATTTCCCAATCTTCTCCAAAATGGGCTGCGTAAAAGCTTCCTACAGTCTCATAAACCGATCTTTTTACAACAATCGCAGGAGGTTGAATCAGCTGGTGTTTAGCAATGAGGTACAAGAAATCGGGAATAATTCCTGGATGATTTAAAAGCGGAGCATTTGTAATGTCGATTGGATGGCCTTTGTGATCGATATATATATAGTTGGTAAATGCTGCACCAGCTTCAGGATGATTGTAAAATAACTCAGTTAGTTCCTTATAAAAGCCGAATTCCACACGGTCATCGCCATGCAATAAATGCACATATTTTCCTTTGGATAGGTTTACACAGGTCTCAAAATTTCTCAGGCTCCCGCGGTTTAGGTCTTGCCGGAAAAAAAGCACCCTGCCTTTGCCCGTGTCACGTACGAGTGCTTCCACATCTCCGTCAGTACTATGATCATCCACGACCTGGATTTGCATGACATCAGGACCAGGATCCTGCACAAGAACACTTTCCAAAGCCTCTCTGATAAATTCATAACAATTGTACGTAGGGATCATTACTGACCAGAGCGGCTGTACGGTTCCGGTCGGAACCGGTTCTATGGTGGGGGGATCGGGTGGGATTCGGCTATTCATTTTGAAGAAGTGAAAATTTAATTGCTGTCACCATCCAGTTTTTCCTGTTCCCTGATATTACAGTACACCTGATTGAAATAGGACATTTTGAAAATTGCAAATGCCAGTCCCCTGCTTCCGTCTATGAATCCCCGAAGAAGAATAAAACTGCCGAGAGAAAAAAGAAAGAAGTACCGGAAATCCGCCTCCTTGTATTATGCTGTTTATTGTATTAAAATCGCCAACAGCTTGCTTCTTAAAAATAAGAAAGCTGCCTTTCAACAGGTTAAAGGTGCGTGGAATATGAGCAGAAACCTGATTACATCATTTTGGGTAATCCGCTTTTATTTAATGCACCTTTTCCGGTATAAGCAATTAGAAAATAAGCTGCATTACAGGGAAAGGGAAAAAATGCAGCCAAAGATTTCGAGTTGATAACCCGTTCAATGGATTCATGTCTAAAATAAATTACAAAAACTTAGTGCCTGACAATTCCCGCTGGTGGGAATGGGAAATAAAAACTGAAACTTCCTGGTTTGGTGTCAGTATAAAGGAACTTTATGTTTATAAAGATCTGTTGTTCCGATTGGTCAGAAAGGACTTCCTCAGCTCATATCAGCAGACATTATTGGGCCCTTTTTGGCTCCTATTTCAACCTTTATTAACGGTAGCCATTTATGTACTGGTATTTCATACGGTTATAGGCGTTTCCACGGAAGGCATTCCCGCATTCCTGTATTACCTGACAGGTATCACGCTTTGGAATCTGTTTTCCAATACTATATTGAATACATCCCACGCCTTCCTGCAAAGCGCTTCCATTTTTGAAAAGGTTTATTTTCCGCGCTTAATAGCGCCCATTTCGATTTTGATCTTAAACCTTCTGCGCTTCGGCATTCAATTTTTGCTGCTCCTTCTGGCAGCTCTATATTTTTATATTTTTAGAAACCTGGAGTTCAATTTTTTTCATCTATTACTGGTTATTCCGGTTATCGCTATTACCTCCGGGCTCGGATTCGGAGCCGGACTCATTTTCTCAATTATTACAGTTAAATACAAAGACCTCCTGAATTTGCTGGAATTATTTATTCGTCTGCTAATGTTCGTTTGCCCTATTTTCTATTCTCTCGCAATCGTTCCCAAAAACGTAAAATGGCTGGTGCATATAAATCCGTTATCGTCTCAATTTGAAATGTTTCGTTATGCATTTCTGGGAAAAGGCAGTTTTCATGCCATCGATATCATTTACAGCACCGGGTTCATGATCTGCCTGGTGCTTGCAGGTATCGCAATTTTTAATAAGTGGAGTGACAAATTAATTGACGTTGTCTAGATTTTTATGTCGCAGATAGTTATTCAGGCCGAAAATATTTCAAAGTTATATCACCTGGGAAAGATAGGAACCGGCTCCCTCAGGAGAGACATGCAACACTGGTGGCAAAGCAGCATTCTTAAGAAAGAAGATCCGTATTTCAGATTCACTGAAAATGATAAAAATAGCATCTGGGCTTTAAAAAATGTAAATTTTGAAATCAGGGAAGGGGAAGTATGGGGTATTATTGGCCGCAATGGTGCGGGCAAATCTACCTTTTTAAAAATCCTGTCGCGGATCGTCAAACCCACTGAAGGCTCGGTGAAAGGAAGAGGCCGGGTAAGCAGTCTGCTGGAGGTAGGAACAGGTTTTCACGGAGATCTGACGGGTAGGGAGAACATTTTTATAAGTGGAAATGTACTTGGAATGAATAAACGTGAAATACTGCAAAAATTTGATGAGATTGTTGATTTTTCAGGAATCGAAAAATTTCTCGATACACCTGTCAAGCGATATTCGTCCGGTATGTATGTGAGGCTCGCCTTTGCCGTTGCCGCTCACCTGGAGCCGGATATATTAGTCGTGGACGAAGTACTGGCTGTGGGCGATGCAGATTTTCAAAAGAAATGTTTAGGTAAGATGAAGGACGATTCTTCCAAAACGGGGAGGACTGTCCTATTCGTCAGCCACAATCTGCAGGCCATCAGTAACCTGTGTTCCAGGGCAATTTGGCTTGAAAAGGGCAAGGTATGCGCCAACGGGGAAGTAAAAAATGTAGTAAATAAATACTTGGGATCAGAAAGTAAAAAATCCTGGAAACAGGAATTCACTAACATAGATAAAGCCCCCGGAAATGATCAGATAAAAGTCCTTCTATTTGAACTGGTACCTGAGCTATCCTCCCCGATGGCTCCGATAGATATCCGTACTCCCCTGACCGTAAGATTTAAATTCCTGAATTTTTCAGATAATATTAAACTCGCAGTCGGTATACACCTGTTTACCATTACCGGAGATTGCATTTTTGACGTTTCTCACACTCCTGCAATCTATGATAGCGGCATTCTCGAAGGGGAATGTCATATTCCGGGGCAATTTTTAAACGATGGGGCTTATTTTTTATCGATCATATTCGTAAAAGACTCTTCCGAAGTACTGTATTATTATGAGGAGGCCCTTTATTTTGATGTTGAAGATTTCAGGGAAAACATGAATTGGTATGGAAAGTGGATTGGTCATGTTCGGCCCCAATTTCCTGTAGTGCTCAGGCAGTCAGAAATTAAAAGTCCCCTATTAAAATGATTAATTCGTCTTTGCCTGAAGTATCCCAACCCCTGGTGTCTTTAATTATTCCCTGCTACAACCAGGGAAGGTTCTTGTCCAAAGCCATAGAAAGTGTCCTTAGTCAGACTTATAAAAATTATGAGATCATTGTGGTTGATGATGGTTCCGAAGACAATACAAAATCGATAGCGACCAGCTACCCAGGAGTGGAATATCTATTTCAGCATAACCGGGGACTTGCCGCTGCCAGAAACACCGGTGTAAATTATTGTAAGGGAAGTTTACTTGTATTCCTGGACTCGGACGACTGGTTGATACCGGAAGCCCTCGAAATTAATGTAACATACAGTCTCAAATACCCTGAACTGGCTTTTGTATCGGGATCTTACATGCTATTTTATGAGTGTGAAAATAAGATCCGGAAGGTAGTTCGTGAAGTAAAAGATGATAATTATATACATATGCTGGAAGGCAACTATGTAGGAATGATTGCTACAGTAATGTTCCGAAAATGGATTTTCGACTCATTCCGGTATGATACTTCCTTAAAAGTCTGTGAGGACTATGACCTCTATCTGAAAATCGTAAGAAAATACCCGGCCATACAGCACGAAAAAATTATTGCGGTTTACCGTATTCATGATAAAAATCTTTCCGGTAATCATATTAAAATGCTGGAGACCGCGCTGGCTCTGCTCGATAAACAAAAAAATCTCGTCTCGGGCAAAAGGGAAATCAACGCTTTAAAAACCGGCCATGAATCCTGGAAATTCTACTATTGTGCCCAGATGTATGAAGACCTTCTTCATCAGCTATTTAATCGTAAAAAAATCAACAACGCCTATCTCCGTACTCTATTTAGAAATAATAAAAAATTATATATAAAATTTATACAAAAAAGGGCATTCCATAATATGCGCCAACAATTAAAAAAAATGCTCCCCGATATTCTCCTAAAAAGCCTGGGCAAATCAACTGCCCCTGCGCCTGGGAAAGTAAATCTGGGAGATCTGAATGTCACCCAGCCATTCAGCACAGAATTTGCTTACGACAGGGGTGGGCCGGTCGACCGTTATTATATAGAAAATTTTCTGGAAAAAAATGAGGCACAGGTAAGAGGAAGGGTTTTGGAAATTGGTGATAGCGATTATACGCAGCGCTATGGCGGATCAAAGGTTACAAAAAGTGATATTTTATATATTGATGATACAAACCCCAATGCAACGATTGTAGGTGATTTAGCCGACGCCCCTCATATACCTGGAAACCTATTTGACTGCATCATTCTTACACAAACCCTTCACCTCATTTACAATTATAACGGTGCTATTGAAACCTGTTATAGAATCTTAAAGCCGGGTGGTACGCTGCTGCTTACTGTACCCGGAATCAGTCATGTTGGACAGGATGAGTGGGGAAAGTACTGGCAATGGTCGTTTACCAATAACTCCATCTCCAGAATATTAAGTGCCTATTTCTCGCCTGACAAAACCAGGATCGAAACTTTCGGCAATGTGCTGATAGCCACAGCGTTTTTGTATGGAATGGGCCTGCCCGAATTCAATAGAAAACAATTGGATGCATTTGACCCCCATTACCAGGTCATCATTACAGCATCTACAGTCAAGTAATATAAGCATGTTGAAGCTATGAGTGAAAATCAGTCTCCATTAGTTTCTGTAATAATATCATTTCTGAATGAAGAAGCTTTCCTGGCGGAATCCATTGAAAGCGTTATCACCCAGACCTATTCCAACTGGGAACTTATCCTCGTTGACGACGGTTCAACAGACAATAGTACTGCTATTGCAAAAAAATATGCTCTGTCCAGCCCTGAAAAAATAATTTATCTAGATCATGAAAAACACGCCAACAAAGGACTGAGTTATAGCCGCAATTATGGAATTGCCGCTTCTAAAGGCGATTTAATTGCCATTCTTGACGCAGATGATGTCTGGCTTAAAGATAAACTGAAGCTGCAGGTTGAACTCATGCTGGCAAATCCAACAGCAGCAATGGTATGTGAGGCTTCTGCATACTGGTATTACCCCTGGAACACCCCAACTGCGCGATTGGAAACTATCCAAATAGGTACTGAGAGAGACCGCTTATTCCAGCCCCTGGAGCTTATCAGAGCTCTTTACCCCTTATCTAATGGCGATGCCCCCTGTCCCTCCGGCATTATTATTTGGAGAACCCCACTTTTAAAACACGGCGGATTTGAATCGGAGTTTAACGGAAAATACCAATTATATGAGGACCAGGCATTCCTGCATAAAATATACCTAAACGAGTATGTTTATATCTCCTCCGCATGCAATAACCTGTACAGGCAGCGTGAGGGATCGCTCGTAAAAAAAATTACAAAAGACGGAGACTATGATTGTGTACGCAGATACTTCCTTGAATGGCTGGAAAAATATATAATCCAAAATAATATCCGGGAAAAAGAGCTGCAAAGATTAATGCAAAAAGCTTTGAGACCCTACCGTCACCCGGAAAGATACAAGGTCAAAAAATGGGTGCGGGGAATTTTCACTAGAATACGAAAAATATCGGGCAAGCATATTATATGGCCTTCAGGCTCCTGAATAAGATTAAAAAGCCGGAAAACCGAAAGGTTATTGTACTCATGTATCACCGGATTGCCTGTCCGGAAACAGACCCCTGGCAACTGTCAGTTCATAAAGAAAACTTCGAACAACAGCTGGACGTGATAAAGAAGAATTACAAAGTAATTTCTATCCGGGAACTATCGGAACAACTGGCAAATAACAAAATCGAGACCAACTGCATTTGTATCACTTTCGATGATGCCTACACTGATAATTATTTATATGCGAAACCACTCCTGGAAAAATATAATTTTCCGGCAACTTTCTTTGTACCGGTTCATTTTATAGGACAAGACAGGGAATTTTGGTGGGATGAATTGAAAAATATCCTACTGCATTCGGACTCGCTGCCTGCATCCCTTTCTTTGACAATAAAAGGAGATTTTCTCAGGTTTCAAGTCCGGGATCAGATTTTAACAAAGGAAATGCGTGAAAAGAATTCTTCCTGGGTCTGGCCCGAAGAAGCCCCTACCGAACGATGTGAATTGTATCTCAATCTCTGGGAACTTCTAAAGCCTTTAACAGTTGATGAAGTTGAATTCACTATGCAAGAACTTAGGAACTGGGCCGAATACTCATATATACCCAATAAGGAAGATCTTCCAATGAATAGTCAGCAATTGGAAGAAATTTTCAGACATCGCCTGTTCGATTTAGGTATTCATACGTTAACACATCAGGCATTATCTTTTCACCCAAGAGAAGTTCAAAAAAATGAAATAGTCGCCTGTAAGAAGGATCTGGAAAAAAGAGCTTCTACCGAAATTAATTTTTTTGCTTATCCATATGGAATTTATAACGCTACGACTCTATCGCTTGTAAAGGAGGAGAATCTCGCCCTGGCTTTCACTACACAGGAAAAATCAATTACCCCTGAAAGTGATCCTTCCCTGCTGGGCAGATTCCAGGTATTGAATCAAAATGGAAAAATCTTCAAAAGGCAATTGCGCGATTGGTTTCAGTCATGCTGAACGCATCTTTTTAATTAAACAGTCTCTTAAATCCCTTCCCGGATAAAGCAAAAATTAATTCATTCATTTTCTTAAAATCAAATTATTATGCGAATAATAATCTATGGCATTAACTATGCACCCGAGCTCACAGGTATTGGAAAGTATACAGCGGAAATGGCAGGCTGGCTTGCACGGCAGGGTCATAGTGTACACGTAATAACGGGCAAGCCTTACTACCCGGAATGGAAAGTGCATGAAAAATATAAATGGAAATTATGGCAAAAGGAAATCCTTGATGGTGTAACCGTTTATCGCTGTCCGTTTTACGTTCCAAAAAAAGTTACCCCGGCAAAACGTATTATACACGAATTTTCATTTTTACTGGGTGTGTTACCTCTTTGGCTAAGAACTTTTTTCCAGAAAAAATATGACCTGGTTATTTGTATAACACCACCTTTCCATTTAGGGATTATGCCGATGCTCTATTCCAAAATCAGGGGAGTGTATTTCCTCACTCATATCCAGGATTTGCAGGTAGACGCGGCAAAAAACCTGGTTATGTTAAAAAGCAGTCGCTTTTTGAATATGATGTTCGGAGCGGAAAAATTCATTCTAAAGAGAAGTACCGCTGTATCCACTATCAGTTTGGGCATGATGAGAAAAATATGGGAAAAGGATATCCCCGACTTCAAGACATTCATATTTCCTAACTGGGTGGATGAGAATTTCATCAAACCTTTATCGAAAGAGGATTCATTACGTAGAGAATTTGGAATTGAATTTGATGACAAAGTGATACTTTACTCGGGAAACTTGGGAGAAAAACAGGGTCTGAATATTATCATCGAAGTGGCAAAGTATTTTCTGAACAGGAAAAACATTCATTTTATTATAGTTGGTTCAGGGGGTAATAAAATCTCTCTTGAAAATCTGGTAAGGAAAGATGGTCTGAAAAATGTGAAGTTTTTCCCTTTAATCCCGTATACCAAATTGCCTGCACTCCTGGCCATGGCAGATATACATCTGGTATTACAAAAAAAATCCGCGGCAGATCTGATGATGCCGTCGAAGCTAACCGGTATTCTTGCAGCTGGAGGTTTCCCTATTGTAACGGCTTCAAATGGTACCTCACTCTATGAAATAGTGGACAAAAACAATTTAGGGATATTAGTGGAACCTGAAAATCCCGAATCATTGAAATCTGCATTGGAAAACGCTCTTTCAATCGATCTTAACAGATACCGGGATAATGCCAGAAATTATGCCATCAAGCATCTGTCAAAGCAGGCCGTCCTGAACAAGTTTGAAGAGAATCTAACTCAAATGCTAAATCAGGCTGGTGTAGAAGTCCTGAGCAAACCAGTCAGCGGTTAGACCATTAAAATCATGTCAGGCACCGACAGGATACCGGCGCGATTAAATCAGGCGTTACACCTAATTCATTCAATAACCGACTTTTTATGATTTCGATACATGAAATTTTAGACTTGCATAAATCAAAAGTACTGGACTGGCACACCCAACTTGCATTAACCAGGAAAGATCTACCCTTCAAATTTATTGAAGAAAATCACCAATGGAACTTCCTACTTTGGCATGAAGAAGACATTGCCCGTGTAACGGATCTAGAGTCCATCCGTATCGTAAATGCCAAACGCAATATTGATACCTACAATCAGGCCAGAAATAATGCGATGGAAAAAATAGATGAATGGATTTTTAATTACCTGCAATTGCACCAATTGGGGCTCAAGGGTGAAATGCACTCTGAAACTCCAGGTATGATAATCGATCGTCTATCCATTATGTCGCTTAAAAGATTTCACATGAATGAAGAAACACGGCGTGAAGACGCTTTATTACAGCACAAAACCGGATGCAGAGAAAAAACAATTCTCCTGGATGAACAAATTTTTGATTTATCTAATTGTTTGGCCAGGCTACTTTCAAAACTGCAGTCAGGCGAAATTCGGTTCAAGGTTTATCGCCAGCTGAAAATGTACAATGACCCCTCCCTGAATCCGGAGCTTTATAAAAAAGTATCGTCTTACTCTTAGACCATTTCCGCGAAAAATAAAATCTCACCATTTTTAATATGGTACAGGTAACTTCCGACAAAATCAATTTATCCATCGACTCCACCTCCGGTGGCAATGGAGACGTGTGGATGCGTCTCGTCAGCTTTTATGTGATTGCTGATTTAATGAAAAACCTTAAAATCCAAATCGTTGTGCCTCCAGTCCTTCAAAAATTAGCCGAATATACCTTTGGTGACCGGCTGACAATCGTACAGGGTAAAATACAATCCGACTATTATTACAGCAACCTGGGAATGAAAAATCTGATCCAAGACATTTTTTTGGGCAAGAAATATTTAAGCCCATATCACCGGTCTGTTATACGTGACCGGAAAAAAAGAAACCTGAAGGATTATTTGAATATACTGGGGTTCAATATAGCAGACTGGCTGGGTTTTGTACAGGTACCATCCTGGAAATGGATCAGTTCCTATCAGGGATACCTGGATATCGTTACGCTGAAAAAACTTCGGGTCATTTCATATGACCGTTACAAAGAACAGCTGGCTGCCGATTATCCCCAAATTATGACGAAACTAAAAGGGAAAATTCCCACTTCACCAGAATTGGCAATTCCGGCAGATCTTAACGAACATGTGATTATTTTTCCTACCGGAACCAGTCGCCAGTTTATCCCATTGTGGTGGGCCAGAAAAAATATGCCTGATGCCTACTATGCATTCTTTTTTAAGGATAAAGAGGCAGAAATGTTCAAGGATCATGGGTTGAAAACCGTTTTCTTTTACCAGGAACCTGGGGATATAATCACGTTATCCCACCATGCAAAGTGGACCATCAGCACCGACAGTTTTCCTTCGCACCTTCTTCAATATGCAACCAATAAATGTACAATTGCTATTACCGAAGTACTCAAATCACGAATAATCTCACCCGCCTTTACCGGGATCGTGATTGATGCCAGGGTAAATTGCCACCCCTGTTTGCATCTGGAAAGAAAAAGGCATCCCAAATGCATGGCGGGATATGAAGAATGTCTGAACTGGAAAAATAATACGTATACGCGGGAATTACTTGAATTCAAAAACCCTGCTGCAGTTGAAAATATCAGTTTGTATTCCCACATTTAATCAGGAAATGTACGTTGCAAAGGCCATCAGAAGTGTCCTTTTGCAGACCGCCCCGATTTTTGAAATAATCGTATCGAATGACTGCAGTACGGACGGTACACGACATGTGCTGGACTCTCTGACCAACGAAATACCCATTCTTAAATGTATTCATCAAAACCAGAATTTAGGGATTAGTAAAAATGTAAAATCATGCATGGAAATGGCAAAAGGAGACTATATTATCAGACTGGATTCAGATGATATTTTAAGACCGGAATTCGCTGAAAAATTATCTGCCCAATTACTCCTGTTCCCCTCGGCCGGTTATGCCCATGCGGCGGTACAACAAATAGACCAAGATGGAAATTTTGGAAATATCAGAAATCTGTCAAGACCATCGGGTTACCAGGATGGTAATACCGCTTTAAAAAATGCGACAAAAGGATTTAAAGTTGCAGCCAACATAATAATATACAGAAAAGAAGCACTGGAAAAAGTCAGGTATTCAGTGCCTTCCTCAGACTTTGCCGAAGATTATTATCTGGTAACCTCCCTTTCATCAGCAGGATTCGGGAATGTTTACCTGAATGAAGTTTTGGCAGAGTACAGGGTTTGGGTTGATAGCGGGAATGTCAGAAAAAAAAGAAAACTCGAAGAAATATCAGGTCTAAATAATCTGATCACCGATTTATTAGAACCTGCTTTTAATATCAGGAACTGGCCTAAAAAGCCAATCGCCAAAATGAGAAAATCCCTGGCTATCCGCCACTCCGATTGCCTGGCTTGGAAAAGTTATTCAAAATCAGAAAAAACAGCATTGAAATACGCTATTTATCAGCTGTACCCGTCCAGGATGGTTAAAGTAATTGCCTATATGTATTTAAACGGGTTTGGCTTTATAATAGAATCCAATAAATTTTTAAGTAAAAGATTAAAATTGGTTTTAAAAACGATATATCTAAATTACCATAAATTATTTTCCATTTATTTTTAAAATATCATGAATTTTATTCGCCTGATTTTCTTATATATTCTTTTGATGGCAGGCGTATTCATAACATTTTATCTCAGCTGGATACCCCAGCCTGATCTCAGCAAATTGAGATATATGCCCGCCTGGTTAGGGCGCTGGACAAATGCACACGATACTTTAAGGACGGCTGTGACCTTTATATACCTCGGTTTCTTCTCGGGTATTTTGCTTTTAATAAAAACCCGCCAGTTACGCTGGTGGTTTTACTCCTGGTTGCTTCTGGTATTTGTGGTTACTATAGTCGAGTTCGGTCAGCTTTTCCTGTCTCTCCGGGTATTTGACTGGCGTGATATTTTTTGGGGAGCGTCCGGCGCGCTGATGGGCATGGTAACAGCCTGCTTCATTTCCATGTGGATCAAGGTCTTTCCCGCTACCTCAAGTAGGAAATAATAAATTTGGGATAATTATATCAGACCATTTATAAAAATATTAAATTGCCTGTCCGTTCTTATGAATATTTAAGAAATCACTTTAAGCTTACCCAATAAAAGTTGATTTACCCCGGCAGTACCCTAGGAAGGAAATTGATTTTCGCTGATACCCTTTCATTAAAATCTGCCTAAAACCCTGAAGAACATACAGCAAAATAAATGCGATCTTATCTATTGCTACGCGACAGTAAAGAATCCGGACCATTCTCTTTTGACGAATTAAAAAGAGACGGGATACTTTCATCCGATTTGGTCTGGATTGCGGGAAAAAGCTCGGCCTGGCGTTACGCGGATGAGATTAAAGAGTTGCAACCATTTGTCCGACATGCATCCGTCATAAATAATAGTACCCCGGATATCAACTCCCCTGAAGATCAACATAGAGAATATTCAGTCAGAGGATTCGACAACGCCCCTGCTAATGAATCTCTTACAGTCGAAAAAAGGAAGGATTCCGACGAATATTATTACGAAGGACCTTCAGATCCTCCTCCGGTTCAAATTTTCGCAGGCAGAAATCCGGAGAACCATCCCGACGGCATTCCACTAAGCGAAATTATAAGAGTAATCATTGCAGACGATCATTCGCTTTTTCGTGAAGGGGTTAAAATGGCCTTATCGTATAAAAATGATATAAAAATTGTGGGTGAAGCAGAAAATGGAATGCAATTGCTAAACCTTTTAAAACACAACCTGCCCGATGTGATTTTGCTGGATATACAAATGCCGGTAATGGACGGGATTTCAGCACTGGCTTCCATCCGAAAAAATTATGGCGATGTAAAGGTGATCATGCTGTCGATGTATAATGATCATTCCATGGTCTCTACCCTGATGGAAAAGGGTGCCAATGCGTATCTGACCAAATCTGCCGATGCCGAAAGTATTTACGAAGCCATCAAAACCTGTTTTTCCAAATCCGATTATTTCAATGATCTCACCAATATGTCCATGTTGGAGAAAATCCGCTCCAAAAAAAATACGATAAAACCAGTAGAATACAGAAATGAAAGCCTGAACCAGGTATTCAAAATTCCGGATATCCCGGTAAGACAAGATCTGACCGCTTCACGGAAAATATCAAAACAGTTATTAATTGTTACCTGTTCCATTTTAGTAATCTCTTCGGGTATCATGATAGGCATTTCCATTTTAAATTCAAC
>JGI24806J26614_1000423_pt1 | contig 12794 bp, 17 predicted proteins | sample Kansoi200umMDA_FD_26614 | JGI IMG/M metagenome (IMG submission 26614)
AGATTGCCAGTGCTTATCAGCATTATTTGCAATATGGGCAGTATGAAAACCGCATTACCAGCGTCACACAACTAACACTTTCGCCAGCCTCCACGGTGCATGCACAATGCAGGGTGACGGGAGGTGGTTCATGTAGTCCGACAACGGCGGTACAGGTAGGGATTACTGGCTTGATTAGCATCGATATGGCCATATCGCTACTGGCGACTGCTGGCATAACGGTTACAGCTCCCGCCGCAGTGACTGTCGCCCTCGTTGCTGGCGTTGTGATAGTGACTTATGCGGGTATTAGCTATATGGTGAGTAAGAATAGTAGTGGGAACGCTACGCCACCTACGCCTGTATCACCAAGTACAGGGACGGGTACGCCGCCGATTGATCCGAATAATTTTGACCCGAATGATCCGTTAAGGAATAAGGTAAAATTACCAACTGATAATTCACAGTTGCAACATATTTTCAGGGATGCTGAGGGACATCTTCCTGATACTCCAGCAAATAGGAATTTGCTTATTAATACTGCGTCTGATGAAGGGAATTTTTTAGGAACGGATGCAAATGGAACTAGGTGGTATGCACGAACTTTGCCAGATGGGAAGCAGATATGGGTAACATTAAGGAGTGGGATTATACGCAATGGAGGAATAAATAATACACCAAGATCATTTAATTCATTAACAGGTTTATCAGGTACTGTGGAATAATATAAAATAAAGGATTAAAACTATGAATCAAGACAGTCTATCCACTTTAGAAGCATATGCAGCGGCATTTTATCTTATTACGAATTATAATAAGTATCTGCAATCCGAGGATATAAATGATTTACTAAGCGCTATGCAGCTATTACCAGATAAAAAAAGTGTTGATCCAGCACTGTGGAGTGATTGGTGTAAGGTTGTTGAAAGGGCAAAGAGTGGCGAGTTACCATTTATCCAGCTAACAAAATGAATGTTTATTTGAGCGTAGATAAATAATGAAAGACGAAAAACATCCAGTACAAAGGGCCGTAGACAAATTATGGGCCTCGACAATTGATGATATCGAAATTGTACTACATAAACATTATATTGCTTTTGATTTATCAAGTATTGAGAACAATAAAAAATCTTATAATCAAATTGCGATTTGAACATGTATCAAGTTTTTATTATCTTAATACTGATACTAATGATAATCATCGTCGTTATTTATGTGCCACAGATGATGAAGGGATTTATTCTGAATTAATTGCTATTTCTTTTCGCGATAAAAATGTAGATTTAATATCAAAAATTTATCATGATAAAGAAGAAAAGCCATATAAACAATTAACTAGCGCAGGAAATTTCCTACTTGAAATTTGGAGTGGGCTCTTCATTATCGAAGCGCAACGAGTAATCATTGATGGTGAGGTTTTTGATGTTAGAGAATCTTTAGGGATACCAGTTTTGTAATGATCTCTACTCTAGCTGCTAGTACCACCACTACTACCATTAACAATCTTGGTAATCTCAGCGCAACCTTCCATGATCTTGGTTCAGTAAATACACTGTGAAATGTAGCAACATCGGCGATCACGGCGGGCGTGCTGAACGGTGTGGATACGGTATTCAACTTGCCGACGACAAGCTCGATGCTGCTGCCGCAAACAGGCGGCAGTATGCTGCCGATATCCTTATCGAATTCGGGTTCGCTCTTGCCAAGCCCAGGTCAATGGCAAACGATCGGGGTCAATAGTACGCTTTCAGCAGGCATCCAAACAGCGATCAATGGCGGCAATTTCGTGCATACGCTGACGACGAGCCTCGTGACGAATGCGGCAGGAGCCATCGAAGCCAATGGCGCAGGGATGATCGGTGGTTTATTCCATACCAACCAGATTGGTGAAACAGCGCATCTGGTGTTGCATGGCATAGCGGGCTGTGCATCTGGTGCTACTTTCCCAAATGATCGGGCTTTATAAGTGCTGAACGGTAGAAGCTTGTGATAAGGGGATCGGAAAGGTTTTAAATTATTTTAAACAGTAAAATTAAAAGCAATACTAATCAAATTCCCACGTATAGCCATACGAAGGGCTATATTTATAGTATTTAGCTTTGAAGGCTTCCATTGCGGCAACAGCTTGACCAAGAATAAGCACTATATCACTATTTTGAGGTAATTCATCTTCATCCAATAAATCAAGATAATTATGCGTCTGTTCCCCCTCTACAATTAATAAGATTTCACGTAGCAATCTATTAGCAATTTCAACCTTCCGTTTGTTCAATACACCATCCGGCTTCTTTTTGGATAATTCTTGGAAATCCCTAAACATTGCATTTAATAAAGGCATTAAATCATCATATTTAGAACCTAACATTGAAGTGTCTTTTTTTGCTTTAGGCATTGTGATTTACTCTATTTACTTAGTTTTTTTGGTAGGCCTGTTCGTACTTCTTCTTTGCTATCTGTTATATTCCAAAGCCAATAACCACCTTGTTGCCGTATATTATCTGAGCGAAATTTTTCTGCACACTCAATATACTGCGATATAATAAAGGTTATGTCACTGTTAGTAGGTAATTCATCTACTGAAAATATATTAAAGTCAGCGAACGGTCGATATTGAACACCAAAGAATTCATTACAACTGGCTATTGTTACATTAATAAGCTTTATTTTGAATGTATTAACGGCATCGTTAGGTGATTTTTTAGCTAGCATAGACATCTCTTGATGTAAGCTATCTAGTTGCACTTTCAGTTTTTCAAATTTATCGACATTTTCTTTTTTCATAATACTCCCTAAGATGGACATGCACGCCTAAATTCTAGATATTTCTTTTTTAATACTTCTATAGGCTGCCGTTGCTTGCTATCAAAAACCTCTACCATTAGTTCAAGATCAATATCACTAAGCGCTATTATACAACGGCGCTGACCTGACCAAAGATCAATAGTATTCTTAAACATAGCTTTTGGTAATGGGTTGCGAGTAACTAAAACGCCAAACGCCCCAAATTCATTAACTAAATAACGATTAAGCTGATTAATGTGATCGCGCTCAATAGCACGTACATTTTTTAGCTCCATAACTAATTGGCGACTACTATAATCGTCTAAAATTTCTTTGAGAAAGTCAACTGAGCGATTATTATAGAATACTAAATCCCGAATTGTTACTCCGCTTTCCGAGCGACTTTGTGTTACCGCAAAATCTAAGTGTGGGTAAAGTAATGATGCCAATAACTGCGTTGCTGCATCTTCATATTTTTTATCCGCCTTATCTTCAATCCCAGTAGGCAATTTTTTTATTTCCGCAAGCTTTCTCTTCGCAGAAATAATAGGTATTTGTTTAAATAAAGGATCATTTTTACAATCAACCGCTGACTTTTCTTTTGCCGTAACATATTCGGCAGTCATACCATAGTTATTACGATTATAGAGAAGGACTTGAACGCGTTCGCTGGAGCCTTGTTTATTTACAACATCATCCTTAGGACAATAATCTTTAAAGTAATCTTCAAAATTGATCCATGGCACATGACGCAACCATCGCTTTGGAACAAATATAATCGGAGCACCAGTAGTAGGGTTGACTGGCAAATCCACTTTTATATCCGCTTTAAAACACTGGTCTTTATAATCGTATAGGGTTTCCAAAATAGACTTTTGCAGGGGAATCCCCATTTTGAGGCATTGTTCAATGGTATAATCAATGAGAAATGATTTCAAAAAATTACATGCTATGTCGCTGATACGATCTTTAGAAATTCCATCAACATAAAGTTGAATCTCTTCAAAGTGGGTAAAACCGTACTGTCCATAATCTGGTATTTGCCGGAATAACTCTAATATTTCCGCTGCTGTTTTTTTACCTATTCTTTTACCATTACGTTTTGCCGATACTCCCAGCCCCACTTCATCACACTCTGAGGCGATAATTAAATTTTGACATGCCTCTTCCTCATGTCCCTTGCGAATTAGCCAATTTTGCCTATTAAATGAACTTATAAGCGCCGTATGTAACGATTGATCTTGTTGCGACGGAGAGCACCATAATAAGAAAGGATCAACATAGAGCGGTATATCCTCTTCAAACAGTGGAATAGCAAAATCAATTTCTGACTGAGCAACTGAGATTTTATGAAAGTCAGTAAGTCGTGGGCGTATTAAATCCATTATTATTAATGCTTTCTAAAGGCGTCAGGTATTTCCATAATTCACTCGCACGTGCAAAACAAGCATAATACTACCAAGCACAATTTTTATCAATTGCGTACTTAGTATTATTATCGCTATTAGCCGTGATATGAGGTGGAATGTAGCAGTTAATTGCACCACTAGTGCACCATGTGGAGAATTTCCCCGTTGTTGCTTGGCTCTAACATGCTGAAATATAGTGGTTGGGGGACGAGGATTCGAACCTCGGTTGACGGAGTCAGAGTCCGTAGTCCTACCGCTAGACGATCTCCCAATAACGATTATTTCTTCAGAGAAGAACAAGTCGATGGAACGGGTTATAGCAGTACTGAACGAGGAAATCTAGTAAAAAATTCTTTATATACCCCTCGCGTTTTAAGAATGGGAACGGTTTTATTTCGGAATTCGCGTACTCAAGCACTTATGTGCATTCCGTGCGCTCACCCTCGTAAAACCATCCCATTCTTGAAACGCGAGGGGTATACGTAACCCGAATATTTCATAAGACCCTGGAAGTGATTATTTCACGGTTTCCAATGTTTTTGCCTTATTCCATAACGCATCCATTTCATCAAGAGTCGCATCGGCGGGAGAACGATTTTCAGTGGCAAGAGCCTGCTCAATATAATGAAAGCGACGCTCAAATTTAGCATTTGTCGAAGCAAGTGCTGCCTCAGGGTTTACATGAAGGAAATTCGCTAAATTATTCATGGCAAATAATACATCGCCAAGCTCATCAGAAATATTTTTCGTATTATTATCAGCAATCTCACGACGAAGTTCAGCAATTTCCTCCTCGATTTTATCGAGTATTTGTTCGGGGCGATCCCAGTTAAACCCAACCGAAGCTGCTCGTTTCTGTAATTTTACCGAACGAATTAATGCGGGTAAATTTTTTGGAATATCATCAAGTATGCTATTGGTAACGCCTTTTAATAAGGCTTTTTCCGCCCGCTCACGCTCTTTTAATGTTTCCCAGTGGGTCGCCTGTTCGGCGGCGGTGCGAATCACTTCATCTGCAAAAATATGGGGATGGCGGCTAACGAGTTTGTGGATAATTGCCTCGACCACATCATCAAATGTAAATATATCCTCTTCTGCTGCCATTTGTGCATGAAATACGACCTGTAACAGCAAATCTCCGAGCTCCACCCGCAAATCATCCATATCATTACGGGCAATGCTATCTGCTACCTCGTAAGCCTCCTCGATGGTGTGGGGGGCAATACTGGCAAAATCCTGCTCAATATCCCAGGGGCAGCCCGTTTTTTTGTCGCGCAATTGCGCCATGATGGAGAGCAGCCTGTCGATATTTTTCATATTTTTTCCATTACAATACTAATTGCTTCCAATCACACGAAATGTTAGCAAAAACTCTAACTCATCATCCATCGTATATTCTGGCGGCACGGGTGGTACGGGGCTTGATTGCTTTACCATAGCCATCACTGCATTATCAAGTGATTTATACCCACTACTCCGATCTATTTCAGATAAAAGAATTTCACCTTGACGATTAATACTAATACGTAGCACTGCTTCGCCAGGATGCACTCCCTTCTTATTAATGCGCCTATACAGCCATAACGAGATCATTTGCTCGTAGTTACGAAGCATTTTTTCACTCTCAGCACTATTACCAATTTCGGATCCAGAATCGTAAAGACTATGTTTTGGATCAATATTCTGCGTTGCTTTAAATGGTGCCGATGGTGCATGATCAACAGGAGCACTAGCGCTATGTTGCTGTGCGATTTTCTTTTTAAGCGGCACCGCCGTTTTACCTTTATGCGTTACCTTTTGTAGTAGTGGCGATTTGACTGTTGCATTATCCTGACTTTCGACATTCGGCTTGCTTGTAGGAATCGGTGTGTGAGGAAAGGATGCTAATTGCAGCTCCGCTGGTTCTGTAGGATTATGGTTGGCACTATGCTCGGCTTCCCATAGCGGTTTACTTCCAACTTTGACCATTACAAGCTTAATCGGAATCACTCGCGGCTGTGGAGCTGGCTGCTCCTTTTCCGGCAATATAAGAAAGCTAATAAAAAACACACCGAATAATGCGAGATGTGCTAGTAAAGAACGGGGCAACCCTCTATATACAATAGGATTAGATTGAATATCTGAATAAAGTTGCTTGCAAAGCCGCCTAAACTGGTCGTGTTGCAAATGCTTATTAGAAGGTAGTTCTTTACAAGATGACATAAATATGGAAAATACTTTATATTTTTATATCAAAACCCACTCTTGAATTGTGGTGCGTCATATACTAGAAATAGTATATGCCGTGATATAAAATAGCAATAGATAGTGGTATAAATAATTGCATAAGCTAAGAGAGACATTGTGACCGATTTTATAGATGAAATTAAGGAAGATTTAGAACGAGAAAAATATGCCAAACTATGGGGTAAGTACGGGCATTTTTTCATTATCGCGGGTATATTGGCGGTTATAATTACTGCCGCAAATATCTGGTGGAATAATTCAACTTCGGCAAAACAGCAAGCGGCTGGGAATAGTTTTTATAAAGCATTATCCATTGCGCCACACGATGCTCAAAAAGCAACTGCATTATTTGACGAGCTAAAACAGAAAAATACCAAAGGATTTTCAGCCCTTGCTGGAATCAAAGAAGCAGAACTTCTAGTAAAACAAGGTCAGACTGATAAAGCCTTGAGTGTATACAAGGAAATTGCTGAAAATAATAAAAATGATCGGGCGATCCAGGATTTAGCATCACTATTGTCAGTAAATTTGCGTATTTCATCAGGAAAATCTGATAAAAACGACGATGTAATACTGCAAACACTAGTGGATAAAAAAAGTCCGTGGTACTATTCTGCACTGGAATTACAAGGGCTTAGATATTTAAGTGTTGACAATAAAAAGGCTGCCAAAGATTCCTTTGCTATTTTAGCAAAAGACCCACTTACGCCGACAGATTTACACACCAGAGCCAAACAAATATTGGCAATTATTGGCGAAACTGGATCGGAAACAATACCAACACCAAATGAGTTAAAAAAATAATGCGCACTATAAAGCTTTTTATCACTATATTTTTGTCAATAATGCTCGTTTCATGCAGTGCTTTACCAGCCTGGATGGGCAATAAAGAGGATAAAAAGCTGGAAGGAACACGCGTCACCTTGCTCACTACAACAGAAACATTACGCGCAAGCAGTGAACTGGAACAGCACAAGGTTACTTTGCCTGAAACCGAACAAAATACCAACTCTGTTATTAGTAACGCTGGGCATCTTGCCTTAGCGCAGAATATTACCATAAAACAAGAAAAACATATCGGTCAAGCTGCTCGAAAACCCTATGCGTTACCAGCCCCCATCATTGCCGAAGGTAAAATATTTACCCTCGATGGCAAAGGAACCGTTATTGCAACAGATGCCAGAGATATTAGAAAGTCGCTATGGAAAACCCAGATATTATCTGTAAAAGAAAAAAAACATACCATCGGCGGCGGACTAGCCTATGATAGTGGTACATTATTCGCAAGTGCAGGTTATAATGAAATTATTGCCCTGCAAGCATCTGACGGCAAGGAAATATGGCGTAAAACCGTGAGTAATGTTGTGCGCGCCGCTCCTGCTGTTGGCGACGGAAATGTTTCCGTTATTACGCTTGATAACCATCTCTATGTTTTTAACAAAACCGATGGCGCACCATTATGGACGCATGAAGGTACTGTAGAACCTGTCGGAATACTCGGTGCTGCTGCCCCTGTTGCCGCAAATGGACTCTTATTAGTACCGCAATCATCAGGTGAGCTTACCGCATTCAGAGCGGCAACTGGTCAGGAATTATGGTCAGTAAATCTTGCTTTCACTAAACCATCCGTCGGTAGTTTTCCCTTAAATGATATTGATACTTCGCCGGTTATTGTCGGAAATACAATTTATACAGTCAGTAATGCAGGCGGGTTATTTGCTCTAGATGCTGCATCTGGCAATCCAATATGGAAGCAGGAAATTCCTGATATTGTTAGTCTATGGAGTGCTGGAGACTTCATCTACGCCATCAGCATCCATAATGAAGTTATTTGCGTTTATGCGCCAGATGGACGCATTAAATGGGTAACAAAACTACAAGAGTTTGTGAAGGAAAAGAAAAACGAAGGTAAAATTATTGCCAGCGGTCCAGTAGTTGCAGGTGGCAATATCTATGTTGCATTATCAAATGGTGCACTTATCGCTTTATCGCCTTATGATGGGAAAATCCTAAATAAACTTCCAATTATAGATAATGTCACTGTAGCACCAGACGTGGCACTTGGAAAACTCTATCTGTTTAACAATGATGCGGAATTGCAAGTCGGTGAATAGAGTACAGAGTTCAGTATTAGCAAACTCTGTATTTTAAACTCTGTATTTTATATTCCGAACTCTGACCACTGAACTCTGAACTCTGACAACTAATTATGACCTTCACTGTCGCCATTATTGGCCGCCCTAATGTGGGCAAATCTACTTTATTTAACCGCCTCACTGGCAAACGCCATGCGATTGTTGATGATACACCCGGCGTTACACGTGATCGGCGCGAAGGCATGGGGCGGATTGGTCCGATGCATTTTGCGGTGATTGATACTGCGGGGATGGAAGATTGTGCTCCCGAAACCATGCAGGGGCGGATGATGGCGCAAACGGATCGCGCTGTTAATCAGGCCGATGTGGTGCTGATGGTGATTGACGGCAGGGCAGGGATTATGCCCGATGATAAATATTTTGCTGCTTATTTGCGTAAGAAAAATAAGCCGATTATTCTTGCGATTAATAAATGCGAGGGCAAACAGGCCAGCGCGACAATCAGCGATGCCTACCAGCTAGGTTTTGCTGATCAAGTCTCAATTTCCGCCGAACATGGTGAGGGGATGGTCGATTTATATGATGTGCTTGCTCCGCATTTTGAGGCCTATGAACGGGATCATCAGCATTTAGATGTTGATAATGAAGGCAAAGATAAGCACATACAGATTGCCATTGTTGGTCGTCCCAATGCCGGTAAATCAACATTGCTTAATCAACTCCTCAAAGAAGAACGCGTGCTGACTGGTCCCGAAGCAGGGCTTACACGTGACTCCATTGCCATTGACTGGTCATTTCATGGCAAGGCGATCCGGCTGATTGATACTGCGGGTTTACGCCGCCGCAGCAATGTTTCGACAAAATTGGAAAAACTGGCCATTGAGGATTCCTCGCGGGCAATTCGTTATGCTCATGTGGTAATTTTGATGCTTGATGCAACGGCACCGCTTGAAAGTCAGGATATTACCATCGCTGGCATGGTGATCGAGGAAGGCCGAGCATTGGTTGTTGCGCTGAATAAGTGGGATCTTGTCAAGGATAAGCAAGCGGTCGGCATTGCCGTACGTGAAAGTATTGAGCATGAATACCCGCAACTCAAGGGCGTGCCGCTGATTAATTTATCGGCACTCCATGGCAATAATCTGGATAAAGTCATCCTCTCGGCACTTGAGAGTTATGAAGTATGGGGCAGCTATATTTCGACAGGAAAACTCAACACCTGGCTTGCTGAAGCGTTGGAGAAGCACCCATTACCACTATCAAAATCAGGCAAGCGAATCCGTATAAAATACATCACGCAAAATAAAAAACGTCCGCCGACATTTTTACTCTTTACAACACGCCCCGATGAGATTCAAGATAGCTACATGCGCTATCTTACAAACTCACTACGCGAGGAATTTAATCTCCCTGGTATACCGATTCGTTTGATATTGCGTAAAACTGAAAATCCTTATGAACCGAAGAAGTGATCAGAGTTTAGAGTACAGAGTTCAGTAAGATTTTTCTGAACTCTGTACTCTGAACTCTGACAACTAGAGAAAAAAATGGTCCCCACCTACCTACAATGGAATCCAGGTCTGGAAAATGACGAACTGACCTTGCAAGAAGTCATCAAGACACTTCCTGGAAATGGGCCGATGGAAATCCATAAACTCGTCCGATTATTTGAAAATCCTGATTCTCCGCTTGCTTTTAAGGGCGCCATTAATCTGCCCCGCCATGATTGTGTTCACGTGGTACTTGGTCGTGGGCTTTCCACTCAGGATGAAGCATTTGTGATTGGCTTCACGATGGGAACATCAAAAAATATTTCCCGTTTTGAAGTGAAATTATTTGAATTTATCAGCAAGCATTTTTACCCAGCCATTTATAAGTTTACAAATGAGAATCTTAAAATATTTGAGCTTGGGCTGAAGTATGGAAAAGAATGCGCTGTTAGTCAAATTTACGATTTCCCATTTGAGTTATATATGGAACGGAAGCTGGGAGAAATACGTGAAATAGTTGGTGTTTCTAAAGATGAGTTGCGCACCATGTATAAGAAAGAACAAGAAATCGCTCCAAACACGATAGCGAGCAAACGATTGCCATTATAATCATACTTGATAGCAATGGTTAATTATTTTACATGCTGCTCACTGCAATATTGGTATAATTTAATTAAATCGAGAGTGCTATGAGTAAAGAAGAAATAAACGAAGAAATAAACTATAACAACTATGACAAATTGAGAGCGAATATCAGTCAAGAGCAAAGAGACTATGAAAACGCTTTAGCAGAACGTACTCACTACAACCTGTACACGGTATTGTACGAACATGGTGGTCGAGCAGAATTAGACAACCACCTCCTTAGGACATTAGCACCCACATCTCCATTATTAGTAGCTGAACTTCAGGCCGTAATGAATCCCGCATTGACATCTTCTAGCGATATGCCCTATCCAGATGCTACTAAAGGATCTAAAAAACATGCTAGGGTCGGAACTTTTAAACAGAAATACGGACAACAGGATTCAAGTGAAAGTCAACATCAACGATGATAGCTAAAAATATCCTCATTATTAGTGATAGCAGTACTCTGCAGGAAATAATTTCTGAACAGTTTTATCCCCAAGATGGCTATCATATTCGTACCCAGTGTCGCGCAACCTTATCGGTAACCGATGAACTACACCTGCTCATTATTGATGACTGCAATGGTTCTGATATTAGGCTTCCTGAGTATATTCCCACCATCGATCTGTGCGATAATCCAGCGAAAATTACAAGTATACACCACCATCTTGCCAAACCATTTTCACTGCAACCTTTCCTTAGCCTCATCCACCAATTGACCTCTGAAATAAAGGAATCACCCATCCTGCTTGCCGATGGTTACTATTTTTCAACAAATAGTAAATTATTGAATAAAAATGATGTTACAATTGACCTAACCGAAAAAGAAACGGCATTGATCAAATATCTTTATGAGGCAAATGGCAAGGCGGTGAGTAAAGCTGAATTATTACAATCGATCTGGCAATATGATAAAAACGCCGATACCCATACACTTGAAACACATATTTACCGCCTGCGCCAAAAAATTGCTGAAAATGGTGGCAATGATAGTTTTATTATTACAGAAATAAGCGGGTACCGGCTTCATAAATAGAGGGCGCTTCTAATCTGAATTGGTCTTATTTAGAGCCGCCCTATATAATACATGGTTGCTTAATAGATGATCTTTCGGCAGCTTTGGATGAGCAAAATTTTCGGATGGATCGTGCGTCATGCCAAGTTTTTCCATAATGCGTCGTGACCGTGTGTTATCTGGTACGGTGAAGGCCAAAATTTCTGTTAGATTATAGTTTTCAAATCCAGCCTTCATTACAGCTGTTGCCGCCTCTGTTGCATAGAATTTCCCCCAATGCTGACGAGCAAGCCGCCAGCCAATTTCTACGCAGGGTGTGAAATCTGCTTTAAAAGCGGGGATTTGTAATCCTACAAAACCAATAAATTCAGATGAAGACTTGACTTCGCAGGCAAATAGACCAAAACCGTGCTGGTCCATATGGGCGGTGATACGCAGAGCCCATGCCATTGTTTCCTCTTTTGAAAGAGGAGCAGGTAGGTATCTTAGAACTTCTGGATCCTGGTTGATAGCAACAAAAGGTGCCAAGTCGCTAGCTTGCCACCTTCTGAGGCGTAAACGATCGGTCTCAATCATCGGGTTATGCAGCTTCTGCCAGTACTTCAAGCTGCAATTTTTCTATTGCGCGCGCTTCGATCTGACGGACGCGCTCTCTGGAGATATTGTAAATCTGACTTAAATCTTCCAAAGTGGCTGGTTCTTCCTTAAGCCGTCTTTCCGATAAAATATGCCGCTCCCGTGGGTTTAGTTTCTCAAGCGCACGATGGAATAGCGATTTTTTACGACTCATTTCCTGATTAGCAGACATCATGATTTCCTGATTTTCTCGTGTTTCAGGGAGCATATCAATCAGCTCGTCGTCACCTTCGATTCCAACAGGATCATTTAGAGAAAAATCGCTTCCTGACATGCGGCTGTTCATTTCCACAACATCGAGCTCTGAAACATTCAGTTCGGAAGCAATGGTGGTAATATCCTCATCAGAGAGTGATTTTGATTCTACACTTGCCAGTGTTTTTTTAATCTTACGCAGATTAAAAAATAATTTCTTCTGGGCAGCGGTAGTGCCAATTTTCACAAGAGACCATGAACGCAAGATATATTCCTGCATCGCAGCCTTGATCCACCAAATGGCATAGGTCGATAAACGGAAGCCAAGGTCAGGATC
>JGI24806J26614_1000424_pt1 | contig 12791 bp, 11 predicted proteins | sample Kansoi200umMDA_FD_26614 | JGI IMG/M metagenome (IMG submission 26614)
AATAATACAGCTCTGGGAACAAGCGCTGGAAGTAATTTAACCACAGGCGACAATAATATTGATATAGGGAATCTAGGAGTTGCTGCAGAGGGCAACACAATCAGGATAGGAACAACAGGCACGCATACCGATTCGTACATAGCCGGAATCTTCGGATCTACCTCATCCTCCGGTATTGCTGTTTATGTAAATGCCTCCGGGCAGTTAGGCACTTTAACATCTTCTGCACGTTTTAAAGAAGATATTTCAGACTTAGGAAATATCAGTGACCAGCTTTTACGTCTCAGGCCGGTTACTTTCCGTTATAAAGAGGAGGTTGCCCATGGTGACAAAACAATTCAGTATGGACTTATAGCTGAAGATGTTGCTGCCATTAACCCCGATCTCGTTGTATTTCAAAACAGTCATCCTTATACTATTCGGTATCAAATGTTGACTCCGATGCTGGTGAATGCATTTCAGAAAGAACACAAAATGAATGAAGCACAACAAGACATAATAAATGATCAGCAAAAGAAACTTGTTGAACAAAATGAAATAAATCAACAATTACAGACACAGGTGGAGGAACTGAAAACAAAGCTGCAATCACTGGAAACAAAACTGGCAGAAGTAATAAATCATATAACAGCAGAAAAAAAGTAGATCATGCAAAAACTCTTTATATGGATTGCATTGATAACAGCTGTTAATGATGCATCCGCCCAGAACATTAGCCGGAAAGTTGTCTCTTCTGTAGGCGGTACTTTGACTGGAGGCAGCAATAAGATAACTTATACAATTGGTGAATCAATAATCCCAAGTTTCAATGCTGGAAGTAATGTTTTAACTCAAGGTTTCCAGCAGCCGGGTGAGAGAATAAGCACTGAAACTATCATTTCACCAATTTGTCCAGGTGGCAACATTTCAGTTCCTTATACAGCTATTGATATAGGTGGGGGGGAATATTTTCACGGCACAACTCAGTAATGTTTCAGGGAGTTTCGCGAGCCCAACCGTTATTGGATCACTCAATTCTTCCGGATCAGGAACTATTGCAGCAGCTATTTCACTAGCTACGCCAATTGGAAATGGATATAGGATACGGGTCGTTGGATCATATCCCCCTGTAATAGGAACAGATAATGGTAGCAATCTAACGATCAACACTATATCCGTTACAATAGCGGACGTATACGCTGTAAGCCCTGGAAGTCAGGCAAACACTATCTATATCGGTTACGGCCCTGCATCTCTAACGCTCACTTCAAATCCATCAGCAGGGGTAGCGCCTTACAGCTATAGTTGGTCAACAGGTTCTACCAATCAATCGATAACCATTAATCCGTCAGTTGTTGGTACATATAATTATGCAGTAACTGTGACAGATAGCAGGGGTTGCCAAAAAACAATATCAAAAACAGTTACTGTGGCTGATGTAAGGTGTGGTAAAAAGTTAGATAGAGTAATAATTTGTAATAATGGAAATCAAAAATGTGCAAGCGCTAATTCAGTAAATAATCAATTGCAAAATGGTGCTACATTAGGTTTTTGTCCTGTGATACCCGTAGCAATTATTGCCAACCCCAATGTTTTTACACAGATTGATCTTGGGATCTACATCATTCCAAATCCTAATACTGGCCAATTTAAAGTTCAGTTAAATAACTATAGCCCAGGCAAAGTAACAATGCAAATAATAGATGGAAAAGGAACCGTAGTAATGCAGAAGAATGTCAAGTTAATCGGTAAAGAACAAACGGTTGAATTCGAAATGCAAAATCACCCCTCAGGAATATATTATGTGAGAGTAATAGGTGAAAGGAGCATACAGACTGTGAAGATGGTAATATCTCGCTAAATGTTTTTGTAATGTGGAAGAACTCCTCTTCCACATTATTTATTCCACCCAAATAGACAAAGAATTTGAGATCCTTGCGTTTTACAAACATCTTTAGCTAGACGGATATGTTACCGGATTGCCTATTCATAAAATACATTACCGTATAAGCATGATGTAATAAATGCCCTACTAAGTTGCAGAAAGACTTGCCGGACCAACATCTGAATTGGTTTCATCAAACGGCAAAGTTTTTTTGTATGAATTTTTACGCCGGTAAAAAAGGTGTTGATTGGAAACCGCCTAACGACTACCAGGTCAAAGTGAGAAAAACATCCCTGCCGGAAAACAATACCTGGTGGCGACAAAGTCGAGGTCGGGCTCTATGAAGAATTTGGAAAGCTTTTACTTAAATTTAGTTTTGAAGGCGAAGAGGATACAAAGCCTCTTGAAGAAATCGAAAAATATTAAATTATGTGTCTTGACATTGCATTTTATTCCGCACTCGAATTGATTGATGATTATTTCCCGGGCTTGGTCCACGACGAGGAATTTGCTTTTGATATGAACATGGGTGCTCACGTCATGGCTCTGGATTATAAGCCTTACCCGGTTGTGATTTTTGAAAATGGTAAGTATGGCAGGAAATTTTTCGAGTGGGGAATTATTAATGAAAGTATGGATACACCTGAGAAAATAAAATTTCAAAGGCGTTTAATGGTGAACGCAAGAAGTGAAAAGATCCTTCATGACAAGCGTTCGTTTTGGTATAAGATAAGAAGTCACCGATGTCTGATTCCTGTAACAGGTATCTACGAACACAGGGGAATAACAGGATGGAAAAATAAAGTTCCTTATCATATTAATTTAAAAGAAAGAAAACTGTTTTGCATTCCTGGCCTTTATCATTATAATTTGAATAGACCTTCAGATCCTGAAACCGGCGAGATGCGCGGAATGTTTGCGTTGATAACAAGAGGAGGAAATGAGGTGATGAGACAAATTCACAATGGAGGTGAGAATCCATTCAGGATGCCTTTATTCCTTCCAAAAGAGTTAGAATTAGAATGGTTGAAGCCTGGTCTTTCGGATGATCAGATAAGAAACATTTTACAATATGAAATGTCATCAGAAGAAATAGATTTTTGCACGGTCTTTAGCATTAGGGGTAAGAAGGAAAGGCCGGATGGGCAATTAAAAAATCAGCCTTATAAATTTCCAAATCTTCCACCTTTGGGTAATGATGATGGAACAATAAAAGCTCAGGCTGAATTATTTTAGTGATTTAAGAAAATAAATATTCACGCGCTGCTCACTCGCAAACACAACAGTATAGTTGCTCAAGACTGAAGGAAGGGAATGTTGCGCTTTTTGATCTAATATGAGTTTTCCTTTGTATTCATTGGTTTCGAGTTCCGATTCCTCATTGGCAGAGTCATCCTTTTTATTCATGATTAACGGATTTATTTTTTAGCTCTTTAAATTTAGACTCTAACTGATTAATTCTAGCTTTAGCTTCAGGAATAGCTGGATTGTCAATCAGGTCTAGTGTCTGACCTACATAATCTGAAGTGCCTTCATACGGATCAACATAAATTTGTTTCTCCATTTTACGAAGCTCTTCTTTTATTCTCTGCAGCTCAACATATTCATCCATTAGTTCCAATGTGGCATCAACACCGTATTTTCTTAATATGTCATTTTTAATACCGTCTTTTTTGTGCATTTTTCGATCAACCATTACCTTATATACATACGGCGGCCAGGTATTTGAAAAAACCATGCTTAAAATACAGCGCACAATAATGAACACAACCAAACTTACTATACATGCCGGACCCCCTAAAAACAACATACTATTCGAAAGGTGTTCGGAGAATGTTAATGCTCCGTCACCCTGGGAGCTGTACATCTTGTTGGTAAGTCCGAAGAGTGTTCCAAAAAACAATCCGAACACGGCACCAGTTAATGTGACTTGTTCAAGCCACTTTTCATGCTTTCGCATTGCACTAATATATCGGGTATCGATCCAGATCGATTTATCAGTTTTGTAGATAATAATGGCATATATAAATTTTAGAATCAGATAGGTCAGATATATGCCAGCTAGAATAGGTGACAGAAGAACGGGACCATCCATAAATCTCAGATTAATAAACAAAGGTAGAAATATTAGAATCAGTAGTCATGAGGCCTTTTTTGGCGCTTCTTAGTGTAGTTTCACCACTTCCTCCTTTAAAATCAACCATAAATTGGGCGTGCTTTCAGCAAACCGGTTAATTCCTCCACAGCTCTTCGTTTTTCCAACATGCAGTCCCAGATCATTATCTTTACTTTTACAAAAAAGGAAATACACAAAACATAAAATATTAGTTAGCGATTTTGCTATCTGGTGAGTTACCTGAAAACCGCGAAATTTCTAGAACATCGCTCAGAAGATAGTTGTCGCTCACGCTTAGGCGTGGGCACGACTATTGGCGATGTTGGGGCTTCGCGGTCCCTCAGTAACCGTAGCTTGTGTTCCACGTCATTTTTTTATGGGTAATAATGAAAAACCTTTACTGCAAAAAATAGAAGATCTCCCTTTATCAGAAGATTTGAAAAATATCCTTAGAAAAAATAAAATCATTGATCTGGAACAACTGCTAAATATTAAAGTATTTAACTGGCATAAAAACTTTCCAGAGTTCACATACCATCATCAACACGAAATTGTTTCTTACATGCAGCAAAATAACCTGATGGAATATTTGAACGAGGATTAACAATTACCCTCATGAATAGGTCTCCGGTTTCACAACGGAGTGCTGCGTATGGTTAGGCGAGCAACAGGTCATATTATCTAAATAAATTATCAGCTTCTTCTTTTAGAGATTCGTACAAACAGAACTGTCGTGCGCATGGCCATCGCCTATTTACAAAGAGTGTAATATTAACAGAAGAACAAATGGAGAAAAAGACTATTTTTTTGACTTCGGCATGCGTCTTCAAAGCAAAATATTGAATTTGGTACTTTAGAAAGTAAATTGAGACATTTTTTTTGACATTCATGAAATATCTGCTAATAGACACTAATTGCTGGATAGACCTTTTACACGAAGGATATCAAAGGAATTTGGATATTCTCGAATATTGGGTCGGGCATAGGAAAGTTACTCTTTTGATCCCAGAGCAGCTTCTGACAGAATGGGAAAATCAAAAACAAATTCAACCTAGGTTATTAAATAAGGCCCGAAATGATTATTCCAACAAATTAAGATCATTAAAGTCGTTAATTAAGGTTGAATCCGATTACGTTGAACGGACCATTTTAAGAATCGATAATTTATTCAAAAGTGGCAAACATTTTAAATCAACGAAAACTATTCAGGCTGATGTTACAAAACGTTTCATTGATAAGAAAGCCCCTTTTCATCGCGCTAATAATAATAGTAATTCAGATGCTTTGATTGTTCTGTCGGCGATAGATTTTTTAAAAAGGAAGAAAGAAGAGGTTCTAACTTTTATCACTGGTGATGGAGATGACTTCGGAGATCCAAAAAATCCTGAAAAATTACATGAAGATCTGAGATCACCCGATGTTAAAATTGATTATTTCCTCAACATAGGAAATGCCATAAATATCCTTAAGGGAGAATTAGGGGACTTACAGCAACTTGGGGTAAATAGATCCGGGGATTACACCGCCATATTTGAAGTACTCCCACCATCGCAGAGCTATTCTACTATTGATCAAATATTATATGCATTAAAAAGTTACCAGGATCAAATAACATTTGTTCCTACAAAAATTTTAGTCAGGATTTATCCATTCAAAATTTCGAATATTAAATTTCCATATAGCTATTACTCACCGTTTCGTATAAACTCAAACAATAAAGAATTAGTGGAATTTTTTATCCAGGTCGAAAATACCTGGAAAAATAAAAAAACAAAATTTCCTGAGGCATATGGCCTCAATAAAAGATCAAACCGCGAAAAGGTCAGTGAAATTCTAAGAATACTTCATCACAATCTGATTTTTCACATCGGATATGTTAACAATCAACTTGAATCTAATTTGGATTTGGTTGAAGAAGAATTTTGCAATTGCGTTTTGTGTTCTTATAATCGATTCGATTTTTTCTCCTCTTTCTCAGCACTTTCGCGAGTTCCGTTACAAAATGACGCGGAAACAATGAAACATGCGTATGTCCACTTTCAATTCGGAAACTTTGCCCGATCAATAAGTTTATTTTATTACGTCTATAACAAAAGTGAACAGGAAAAAAAATATTTACGATCTTTTATCTGTCTATATAATCTAAAACGCCTTAGCCGATATATAAGGGATTACACTTTTCAAATTGATTTAGAAACAAATGAGATTTTATCAAATGTCGACCGGTTGTCTTTTCAACAGCATCAATTGATAGCCGGTAGTGATGCATTCCTTTTGGAAAACATAAAGTGGATTGCCAATAATGACTTTTATAATAATGCCTTTCAAGAGGTCACCAATATACTTTCTAAAATAAAGAATCATTATTATACACAACTTTCTGGGGGATGGAGTACTAATAGTAACTATCACATTTTGCTAAGCGAATTCGCCGAAATAGATTCCTTTCTCGATCAGAATAATATTATTTATAATAACTATTCAGAGTTTGCCGAATTGGGGAGCAAATTTGTTGAAGGAGTTTTGACAACATATAGTTTTGACGAAAGGCAGTCGCAAAGGTTATCGTCCATTGACGATCTAATCATTATAATAATGGCAAAATGCTCTGATAGGGAGACGATAATAAAGCATTATAACCGGCTACACCTCTCAGGATTAAAGTATCACCAGAGCTCTAGAGTTGAACCGGCATTAGAGCAGGTAACCCTCACACTACTTTCCGATTATCAAAAGTTCAGAAACCTTTTTGGCGAAACAGGCGATTTAACTAATTCATTTTTTTGGGATAAATACAAAAGAATTTTCGCCAATTTAATACTCTTCATAACAATAGCTGATTCTAAAACTCTGAATTATGCCGCCATTTTCGACTTATTATTAAAAATATTACCGGACGAAAAATTTCTTAGAAAATTCGACGAGAAAATAATCGCGGATTTTGTACGGGAGAAAGGACTTTATTTTTCAACTGAACAGATCAAAAAATTCTTAATTCTGTGCATCAATAATGAAAAGTTGCACGCGGGAGATATTTTCCGCGCCATAAATTTTCAGGTTTCGAAGTATCATCCTTCCATAGTAATAGACAGAAAAATTTACCCTCACATAATCCGAAATTTCTTGGATGAATGTCCGAAATGCAAAAGTTTTCATCATTCGGAAATACTAACACAAGTTTATGGGCTGCTATCGCCTGTATTAAAAAAAAATCTGCAGAAAAAATTAATAGCACAATTAAAAACTAATTTCAAGCCCGATGTTTACTACACCCTTGCCATCCATGATATCATAGATTATAAAGCTTTTTTTGATCAATATCTGCAAGCAAGCGAGCCTCCAAGCGAACCAAACAAAAGGAGGCCCATATATGATCAAACGGTTGCAAATTATTATCGACTGAGTGAAATACTTAATCTGGCGTTCAAATTTAAACTTGATCTTCGCGAAGAAAGATTTCAAAGGTTTAAGGGAATATCAGATTATTATGATTGGCTTTTAGATATGGATAATTTTGATTACTCAAAATTTGATGCCAAATGGATCTTGGCTTACCGTACCGATTTTTATTTAAATCAAATTTTTGAAATCGATCGGGTGAAAGCTGAACTAAAGAGCTATTTGAGAAAATATAAACATCCAATTTTATCCGAGTTATATATTGCCTTTTTATAAAGTTTTTCATCTTATATAGAATGTTCTTGTGGGAAATATATAAAACAGGCTTATACCGAAGTGTTTTGTTATAACGTCCTATTTGTTGATTTTTGTAACCTGAACGCTCCAATTTAGACTGGCAGCTTCTCTTGCGAATCAATACTTATGCACCCACTTTATCATCTCATGCAAAATATTTGTAGCAGCAATTTTAGTTCCCCGCTCTGCCACATAACTTTTCTTAAGCATGCTATTCGCTGCAGGTGAATCTGCTTTCGTAGTTCTGCAAAACCTTGAAAGGCTTTTAAACATATCCGTCATATTCTTATTCACGATAAACTTCGAGTCCTTTGCAGCTCTTGCAAGCAAAGCAAGCACATCAACGGAAGCGGATACCATTAATTTTTCAGACTCCAAAGGTTTAGAGTCATCAATTAACGAAGGCACTTTAAATAGCAACCGGCTTCTTGTTTCCTGGTAAGTTATTTCTTCAGAGATCCATGTAATCACCTGCTCTTTCACAGAAGCCAAATTAATCTTATACGCATAACCGGGCCGTTCCTGTATCTGTTTAAAACCTTTCAGGTCAAAACTCAATTTATCAATTTTGAGAACCTGCTCCGTCAATAAATTGATGGCAGTTTCAATCGAACTAAAAACATAACTGGTAAACTTGCACGTGTTCAAATTCATGTATACCAGCAATTCAATCAATGCTTGATTATTCGAGGCGTTTTCTTCATCCAAGGCCAATCGATTAGAATTTGCAAAGTTGACCAGCTGCCTGAATAACTCTTTTGCGTATCCCAACTTTCTAAAATTGATTTCTTTCGATTCAGCGTTGATAATTGTCTCTATCGGACCTAATGAGATTTTGACTATTTGCGGATCAAGAAATTTGTCCTTAAATCTTCGCTGCAATTTTGGAAGCCCTTCCTTCAATTCCCGTTTTGAAGATTGCAAATGGAGCTCGGGTATTTTCTCATCTTTATTAAAATAAACAGAAAATGTTTTTTCGATAAATTCCAAAAGGTCATCTAGGCGATCTAGGGTAAACTGGTATGTCAAACTTAATGCAACCTTCCCCGCTTCCTTTTCGTAATGAAATACCTTGTCGAGTAGATCGATAATGATTCCCTGGTATTGATGAACTAATAACTCGAAGCTTCTTTCATTTTCGATATCGCAGGCTTTCCTCCGCAAATAAGATCTGATGTTCTTTATTTCTGCGAAAATATTTTCATTCAATCGTGATAGCTCGTCTTCGGCAAACATTTGTTCCTCGATCCATAATGGCGAATATGAATTAGTTATAAGATTGTCCAGCCTTTCAATGGAATATTTCAAAGAAGGTATGGGTTCTTTTAGGGGATTCACAGCCGATCAAAGAGTTTTTAATTTTTTTAAAACATATTCATGATACATCAGCTGTGCTAGGAAACCCGCTACGAGGTGATCATGTGACGTCTTGTATTCACTGCCGAGGTCGTAAGGTTTCGAAACTTTAAGCCTTACAAGGTTATCATTTGCTGGAAGGAAATATTGCAGATCCCGGTAAGTACACCCACTGTTGTAATATTTTACGAACTCGGAATGTTTCTCTACAAATCTGTCTAGTCGTTTTTCTTCCCCCTCCCAAAAAGTCGCTAAGAATTCATTTGAATCAGCCGGAGCAAACGAAAGAGCCTGGTATAGTATAATTGAATACTCGATGTAGCTGGTGAACTTCGGTTTTACATTTTTATAAAAATGTATCTCTTCATCAGTATTTACAAATAAGTAGTCTTTCAATTCATTTCTCACGGTCTTCCAGTAACCTTCAGCGAGGCTGAAAGTGGATTCCACTTTGTGTTGTTCGGGAAGTTCAGTACTCCAGTATCTGTCGATAATAGCAATCATTTCGCTATGCAATAAATTACATTTCATTTCAATCATAAACTTTTGAATAAGGGGGAAACATCAACATCGTTGCATGTTCTGCAGGGCAACGCCGCAGACCAACTAATGAAGAATAACGTGCAACAAAAATCATGAGAAAGAAAATACAATCACGGTTTTGTTAATCCCGAATTATGGAGAAAATAAACAGTTTCATATTGGTGTTTTTCCCATATGCATCCAAACAATAGCCGCAAGATGACGCAGGACCATGATTTCCCTGTGGAGATAGCAGCAATCAACATCAAAGGGGTTCAGAAACCCTATAATAAATCAACCTCTATTCTCCTCTTTGCAGACAGGAATATTCATTGAGAATGCAGTTCCAATTTATTCGTGAAAATTTAAGTGAAATACAATCCTGAAGAAGTAAGCAAAAAACTCTAAAAGCGCAGATCTACTTTAGCATTTGCGTATAATTTAAAATCGCTTCAATTTGCCCAGCTGATATCGGTTTAATTAAGATCTTGTTTTCGCTATTCAGTAAATAAAATGTTGGTGTTGCAAACACATAATAATCCTTCACAGGTTTGCTGTTCCATTTTTTATAATCACAATAATTATAGCTAAACAGTATATGCTGTTTAGCATATTTGTCAAACTCTTCTTGATTCGTATCTAAGGACACAGTAACAACTTCCACTCCTCTTGATTTCAACTGCAGAAATAACTGCTCTAATTTTGGTAATTCTAGTTGACATTGCTCACACCAACTTGCCCAAAATACAATTAATTTATACTTGCTTCCAATCTCATATAAGCTTGTTTTGCCATTAATGATTTTGTCAAATCTTATATCTGGAGCTTGCATCCCTTTGGCCATACGTCGGTATTGCTCGAAACGGTTTTTTAATTCTCCTTCCACTTTGCAAACATTTTGCGACAACATTTTTAAGCTTAAATACTCTGCTGCGTTAACCATGCTATTTTTCTCAAATTCATTAAATAGGAACTCGCTGACTTGTATAGTTATCTTATTGTTTCCAGATAATTGGTCGAATAAGCGATCTGTTGTTCTGTTGTATAGCTGAACTAGCCTAGTTGCATCGCTTTCGTAAGAACTCAACATTATATAATAACTTCCTATTAATTGTTTCATTATACCACTGCTTTGAAATCTACTATCGGAAAAGTTTAATTTGTTGAACTCTGAAATTATTTGAGGAATTTCTTCGGGGTACCGCACAGAATTGAAAAGAATATTTTGCAAAAGTTTACGCACGGGTAAATAATACTTTGCATAACTATCTGGAGGCAAAGAATCCAAAAATTTTCGTTCTGCTTCTTGTAAATGCCTTATCTCTGAAACAATAAAATTGTACGTATCAGATAGCGAGTCTTTATATAATGTCTTTAAATATTTCCAGGCGCTCAATCTTAACTCACGGTCGCTTTGTTCTTTTACATACCTGTCAAAGAAAGTATTCTCTTGAGTGCCTTTAAATCGCAACGATTGTAAATCTTCGAGACTAGATGCAGTGAACTCAATAGATTCTTTACGTAACAACAATAACAATTTTCCTGAATTTTTGACTTCTAGAAGGCCGGCCCCTTGATACAAACTTGGATAATGTAAAACAAAATGTCCATGCTGATCAGTATGACCTGAGTCAAATCCTATTTCCTCTAATCCAACATAGCCTTTTAGAACAACATCAGTGTTTATATTTTGTGTTAAAGCTCCTTTCAGTTCACATTGACTAAAAGCTGAGCCGCATGAAAGAAGCAAGAGAATAAATGATAATACTGTTTCATGGTAAAATTGTGAAAACGCCTGCATGGACTCTTGATTTTTTTTACTGCCTTTTCTAATTTTTGATGCAGCGAATTGACATTCCAACAGCTCGCCCACTGCCACTACCACCACCAAAATTGAAATTTAACGGTTGGGCATATATACCCATTATTGAACTTGACCAAACAAGACCATTCGTACTTGAAGAATTTACGATACCTGAATTTCCGTTTCGCAATCCTGATACGGGTAGTTTTAACACAGAAGCGAACGCTCCTGCAATATTTTGTGTTGGGAAAAGATTCCATTCTGCAGTTAACTCTGCAATACTGGGAACTCTGTACCCTAATGGACATGGATTGTTTATGCCATATAACCCTTGCCATAAATTATCGTTTTGCGGAACCCGCCAATCATAAGGATTGGAGCCGCTCCCCAATATAAACAAAGAATGACCCGGCTGGTCTGTGGTGCTTATGGTTAAAGTCGCACCATTTATAGGAATTCCTGTTGTACTGTTTAGCCAACTGATGAGCTGATGACCATCTGATCCTCTTCCCCACTGGTATAAATTCCCGTAAGCCAAATAATCCGTACTGCTTGTTGCTACTTGAGAGGCACCCAAATTACGATCCATCCAAATTTTTCCAGTTGGAGAAATAACATCATTGAAAACAAAGTTTGAAATAAAAATCCCCTTACCTGGCGGGATCGTCAGTTTAGCACCAATGGTAATTGTTGGATTTCTATTTAAAATACACCCACCATTTGTTATGGGATCGATTATAACCTCAGATCCAATCAACAGTTTTGATGGTGGAATAATAGGAGTATTCCAGTTTCCTAAGGAATCCCAACTTCCATTACCTATAAAAGTATATGTTGAAGGAATAGTCAATTCTTGGGAAGCACTACTAATGCAACCATTCCCATCCATAGTTTCAACTTTATAAGAACCAACTGAATTTATCGGAAATCTTTGATTTATTCCTGAAACAGAAATATTATTTCGATACCATCGATTGATTGTCGAAGATGATGAAAATAAAATAATGCTATCCCCTGTATTCGACAAAGAGATTGATGGAGTACTGGGTAAAGTAGTTACCGTGATGTAGTTTGGTAAAGTGAGAGTATCTATTTTCCCAGGATAACTCGCAATCAATCTTACATTGTAAGAACCAATGCTATTATAGTTTACAACTGGATTTTGTAGTGTCGAATTCAAAAACTTATTACCCTAAATACTCCTCATTATGGCTCCCAGATGGCCAATTATTTACTTTGGCCAGATGGCCATTTAGGGTGGCCTAGTAATGAGAGCTTACAAACTTTTCTGAAAACAATAGGTGATAACACAACCAAAGGTGCTATTAAAGATTTGAGGGTTAATAGCGACGCCACAAGAAATTTCAATATCCAAACTTCGCTCCAGAATAAAGTCCCATCAAATACAGTTTCTACTAAAAAGTTTTATTCGA
>JGI24806J26614_1000425_pt1 | contig 12789 bp, 5 predicted proteins | sample Kansoi200umMDA_FD_26614 | JGI IMG/M metagenome (IMG submission 26614)
CAAAATATTATTAAAGCGTATTGATAAATTTGGTCTTGCAAGTCCAACCATCAACCTTGACGAAAACAGGGGCGTGATCAACGTGGAACTGGCCGGCATCACCGATAAAGAAAGGGTTCGGAAATTATTACAAGCCAGCGCCAACCTCCAGTTTTGGGAAGTGTATAATATCAGCGAAATCGGCGGAGCCCTGCAAAATGCGGATAGAGCCTTAAGTGAATATTTAAGTGGTGTGAATGCTGCCGATACATCAAAAAATAAAGCAGTGGATTCAGCAAAATTGCTTGCTAATCAGAATGCTCTTTTTAGGGTGATCAACCCAATTGACGGACAGCAGGATCCAAAAACCGGCAGAACAGTATTCAGCGCCCCTATAGGTAGCATTGCTTTGAAAGATACCGGTGTGTATAATTCATACATGAGCATGGATATTGTTAAAAACAGTTTTCCGGCTGATGTTAAATTTTTATTGGGCGTAGAAGAAAAAGCGGCAAAAGGCGGTTTGCGTTATTATCCTTTATATGCGATCAAAACACTTCCCGGAACCGATAAGGCAAAATTAGAAGGTGAGGGTGTGGAAGAATCAAGTCAAAGTTTTGATGACAGGGGCCGTCCTTCTATTAAAATGCAGATGACCAGTGTAGGTTCTAAAACCTGGGCAAGAATGACAACGGATAACACCAATCGCCCAATTGCAATTGTACTGGATGACATCGTTTATTCGGCTCCAAATGTAAATGGTCCTATTGAAGGTGGTAACTCTGAAATTTCCGGTAGTTTCACTACAGAAGAAGCACAGGATCTCGCAAATATTTTAAAGTCAGGTAAAACAAATGCTCCAGCTAAGATCGTTGCTGAGCAGGTGGTTGGTCCAACCCTTGGTAAAGCTGCCGTGGATGGCGGTATGATGGCTTTTGGAATCGCCTTCCTGGTGATCTTTGGCCTGATGCTGGTGTACTATAACAACGGAGGCTGGGTTGCCAATATCTCCCTGATATTAAACCTGCTGTTTACCATTGGTGTATTAAGTGCCATGGGCTTTACATTAACTGCCGCAGGTATTGCCGGTTTGGTGTTAACCATCGGTATGGCGGTAGATACCAACGTTATTATTTTTGAAAGAATTAAAGAAGAACTTACGAAAGGCAAGTCGTATCCACAAGCTGTCAATGATGGTTACAGGCGTTCACTCGCCCCGGTTATTGATGCCCACGTTACTACTTTATTAACAGCTATCATTCTTGCGTATTTTGGTTTGGGACCTGTATTGGGTTTTGCCACTACACAGATCATCGGTATCCTGTTGTCTTTATTCTGCGGAATATTGGTATCAAGATTGATCACTGATTTCTGGACAAACAAGAATCGTCACTTTAATTATTTTACCGGTGTTTCCAAACGTGTTTTTAAACATGCCAAATACCAGTTTATTGAATACAGGAAAGTTGCCTATGGTATTTCAATCGTAGTATTATTGCTGGGTATCGGTTCTTTTTTCAACAGTTTTCATTATGGTGTTGAATTCAAGGGAGGACGCAGTTATACCATCGAATTTCCACAGACCGTTACCAATGAAGCTGTGCAGGATGACCTGAGGAAATCTCTTGAGGGTGACTTCCCCATCATTAAAACAGTAGGCGATAACAAACATTTAAATATTACCACTTCTTATTTGATAGGCCATGATAATGCAGATGATTCTGTACAGGCTAAATTGTATGAAGGGTTAAAGAAAGTATTACCGAATATCACCTATGAAGATTTTGCTAAAAATCATATCCAGAGTTCACAAACCATACAGCCAACTATTTCTGCTGATCTTAAAGCGGGTGCAGTTAAAGCGATCATCTTTGGATTATTGGCCATCTTCATTTATATCTTTATCCGTTTCCGCGACTGGAGGTATTCAATGGGAACGATCGTGGCATTATTGCATGATGTATTTGTAATGCTGGCGGTATTCTCCTTCCTTAAAAATGTGGTACCATTCCCATTAGAAATAGACCAGCATTTTATTGCGGCCATCTTAACTGTTATTGGTTTTAGTATGAATGACACGGTAATTGTATTTGATCGTATCCGTGAGTACAGCAAGGGCTCTAAGGCCAGCGATAAAGGAACCATTATCAACCGTGCCATCAATGATACATTGAGCCGTACGGTAATGACATCATTGACGGTATTTTTAACCCTGTTGATCTTATTCATTTTTGGTGGTGAGGTTACTAGAGGATTTGCTTTTGCGATGTTGATCGGTGTGGTTACAGGTACCTACTCTTCTATTTTTGTTGCGGCACCAATACTGGTTGATTTTGCAAAAGATAAACCGTTGGGTGAGGCTGAACTGATCAGCAGCGATAAGCCGGAAGTGAAGACACAGAAAGTTGTTTCCAAGAAAGCCTAAGTAGCTTATGAATATTTTTGAAAGCCCGTTCAATAAATGAACGGGCTTTTTTTATATATGGTTGTGAGTGGGCAATGGTGAACGATATTTGTGAATGGTCAATGGTGAATGGGCAATACATGAAGAGTCAGTATTCATTGGTCTCTATTCACATTGAACATACAAATTTTTACATAAGTGATTGATGAGGACAATAACCGCAGCTAGTCGGGCAGGCTTGATTTTTTTTGTTTCTTTTTTGCATCAATAAGATTATTTAATTAATAGGGCGAATATCGAATCAGTACTTTTCAATATCATTTGCTCTTTTGAACTAGTTGCTTTCACCTCCGCAGCCGGTGGGGCTGCGTAACTGCAACACCGCTGTCTTTGCTTTTTTCAAAAAATAGGCTATCGCATTTTTTGAATTCCGACTGCGTCGGAACCAAACCAAAGAATGCGGCTTATGCAGTTACTGGTTTTAATTCGAAGCATGAATTGAAGAGTATGTTGTGATGGGGCTATCAAATGAAACTTTACTATACGACATTGAATTGGTGAATTGGCAATATGAAGAGTCAGTATTAATTGGTTTCTGTTTACCATTGACGATACAAATTTTTACATAGATGGTTGGTGAGAACGTCAATCGCGATGAGGAAATATTTGAAAGCCCGTTCAAAAAATGAACGGGCTTTCTATATAACTTTATATATGTTGTAAATAATTAATGGTGAACCATTGGCCCCCACTTAATACTTCATTGTGGACTGGCGACATTGGTCACTTTGTAATGTTTCGATAGCTATAGGGTAATGATGGGCTTTTATACGGCAAATGAAGTACCGCAACCACAGGTTTTGCTCGCATTGGGATTATTAAATGTAAAGCCCCTGGAATTTAAACCACCCTGCCAGTCAACCTCCATGCCCATCAAATAAATGCCATGCGATTTTTCCATGATACAGGGGATACCGGCTATTTCAAAATGTTCATCCTTTTCTGAAGGCATATCAAAACCCAGTACATAGGTCATACCACTACAACCACCACCTTTAACTCCCACCCTTAATAAATTATTTTTATCAAAATCATCTGCATTCATCAGGCGTTTGATCTCTTCCACTGCGCTACTGGTAAAACTTACCGGGGCTACTGTTGCTGTTTCCATAAATTACTACTGTTTAAAACAAAGGTAAACACAATTTAAAACCATTAATCCGCTGTATTTTTCGAAAGAAGGAAATTATTAGTTATGCCATCGTATTTTTGTAAAAAAACATGCTACTATTTGAAGTCGGATTTTTTGAAATACAGGGAATAGCAATTGTGCTGCTTTTTGGTTTGAGTATTTTCTTATTGACTGAATTGCGTTCGTTAAAGGCAGAAATCAGGGCAAAGCAACCAGCTGCAAATAACAGCCTGCTCCCATTGCAGGCTTACGAAAGGCTCAGTTTACTGGCCGACAGGATCAGTCTAAAAAACCTGGTTACCAGGATGCACTCCACAGCATTTAATGTGGCAGAATTCCAGGCAGGCATGGTAGAAACTATCAGGAATGAATATGAGCATAATATTACCCAGCAAATTTATATCAATCCTGAAGTGTGGAAAGCAGTTACCAATATGAAGGAACAAAATATCTTTATCATCAACCAGCTGGCCGCTTCCCTTCCGCCCAGTGCACATGCTATAGAACTTGGTAAACTCCTACTTGAGTATAGTTCCAATAGTAATGCGGAGTTAAGCCCGGTGGTATTGGATGCGATTCAGTATGAAGTTAAGAAATTGATTTAGAAATAAATTATGAGTGAGAAAGATGAGTTATGGGTTAAAGCAAGGTTGGGGTTTGCAGAATCATAACGGTAAAAATTAATTGCTTCACTGTTCAATAAAAGATGCCGGTTGGCCAATGATTATATGAAAAGGAAATTTACAGATGCGGGGATTGAGGTAAAGCAAGTGTATACGATCAATGACCTGCCGGTGTTTTCAAATGAATTGCCAGGGGAATTTCCTTTTACCCGGGGTGTGCAACCCGATATGTACCGGGGGAAACTATGGACCATGCGACAATACGCAGGATTCAGTACAGCTGAAGAAAGCAATAAACGCTATCACTATCTTTTATCGCAGGGGGTAAATGGATTGAGTGTAGCGTTTGATCTTCCAACACAAATTGGTTATGACAGTGACCATCCACTTTCGGAGGGCGAAGTGGGAAAGGTAGGCGTGGCAATCGATTCACTGGAAGATATGGAAACATTATTCAAGGGAATAAAACTTGAAGCTATCACGACTTCCATGACCATTAATGCTACTGGTTTTATTTTGCTCGCATTTTATATTGCCCTTGCAAAAAAACAGGGGGCCGACCTGTCCAAAATTTCGGGTACTATCCAAAATGACATTTTAAAAGAATACGCTGCACGCGGCACTTATATCTATCCTCCAAAACCATCCATGCGCATCATCACCGATATTTTTGAGTGGTGCACAAAGGAGGTCCCCAAATGGAATACCATCTCTATTTCGGGCTACCATATAAGGGAAGCAGGAAGCACGGCGGTGCAGGAAATCGCCTTTACACTGAGCAATGGTAAGGCATACGTAAAAGCCGCACTGGAAAAAGGAATGGACATCAATGTTTTTGGCAAACGGCTTTCTTTCTTTTTCAATGCACATAATAATTTGTTTGAAGAAGTGGCCAAATTCAGGGCTGCCAGAAAAATGTGGGCCATGATCATGAAAGAACTTGGCGCCACGGATCCAAGGGCAATGATGTTGCGCTTTCATACACAAACCGGCGGAGCCACACTTACTGCGCAGCAACCAATGAATAATATTACCCGTGTAGCCATTCAAACCCTTGCGGCGGTAATGGGTGGTACCCAAAGCCTGCATACCAACGGTTATGATGAGGCGCTCAGCCTTCCATCTGAAGAGGCTGCAGCCATTGCATTAAAAACACAACAGATAGTGGCTTTTGAAAGTGGTGCACCAGACACGGCAGATCCATTGGCAGGAAGTTATTTTATAGAAAATCTTACCAGTGAGGTAGAAAAAAAGGCATGGGAAATAATTGAAAAAATAGATGTCATGGGTGGCAGTGTAGCAGCGATTGAACAAGGATATATGCAGGATGAAATTGCCCATAGCGCCTTCGAATACCAGCGCCAGATTGAAAGCGGAGAAAAAATCATCGTGGGTGTCAATAAATTTCAATCCACCGAACGCTTTACAACCCCGGGATTTAAAATAGACGATAGTATACGCCAGGTACAAACCAACCAGGTCAGGGCATTAAAAGCAAGGCGGGATAATAAAAAAGTGGCGGACTGTTTACTGCAAATAAATATAGCCGCCAACGGTACAACCAACCTCATGCCCCTGGTACTGGATGCCGTGGAAAACTATTGCACACTGGGTGAAATTTCTGATGAACTAAGAAAGGTTTTTGGGGAATACAGGCAATGATATTTTTTTACGAAACGGCCTTCGCAGGATAATTGGTTGCTTCGTAGGACGGCGAGTCCTGTTGAATATATTATTAACCGAAGCATTGGCGTTCAGAGACTCGCCTGGGAATCGAGTGTACTATGACTCGCTTAAGAACATAAAATAATAGAAACTGTTATTTCAAAAGTGCTGTCAATTTTCTCTCCAAATCGGCGCCCCTTAAGTTTTTACCAATAATTTTTCCGTCCGGATCGATCAGGAAATTTTGAGGTATTTGCGTGATCTGGAATTGCTGAGCAACAGCATTTGTCCAGCCCTGTAAATCGCTTACATGTCCCCAGGTAAGTCCATCCGCATTGATTGCTTCTATCCATGCCGGCCTGGCTTTGTCAAGCGATACACCCAGTACGGTAAAATTTTTATCCTTGAATTTATTGAAATTAGCTACCACATTTGGATTCTCCTGGCGGCAGGGCCTGCACCAGCTTGCCCAAAAATCGATGAGCACATATTTGCCTCTATAGGAAGCAAGACTAACTGGTTTGCCTGTCGTATCTGCCTGGGTAAAATCTGCGAGTACAGTACCTATGGCATTCCGTTTTGAATCAGCAATTTGTTGCGCTACATAATTACCAATGGGTGAATTTTTAACTTCCGGAGTCAACAGGCTGAATAAGTCCTCGGTACTTTTTGTATCTTCTGATATTTGGCTAAACCTGATAACTGCCAACGGTGAAATAAAGGAACCGGGATTTTGTTTTACAAAATTAACCGCCACTGCCTTTGCACTTGCAACGGCTGCAGAATCATAAATGGCATTCTCTCCAAAAACTCTTTGATAGGGCGCGAGGGCCTCAGATAACTTGTTATATTCTAAATTGGATGCAGACCCCGTAACCACCGCACGTTCTATGGAATCCTTTACCCCGGTAATTTTCACCACACTATTATCTAAAAACAAAGTGATATAGGGCGGCTTCTTATCAAATAATATGATTTTAAATTCGGGAGTAGCTACTTTTCCTTTAAAGGAAAATGCATTTTTACTGATCGTTGACTCAGATTCAGGAGCACCGGTTTGCCCATTTAATAAAGACACACTTGTTCCGTCAGGATAGCCTTTTACTAAACCGGTAATTGTAAATCCACCAATAATTTTCTTGGCCTGATCTTTTTCAGAACTTACTTTTTCTGATTCCCGTAAAGTAGTTGTATTTGGCGATGATTTGGAGAGAAAATTGACAGCACTTTTGAAATAACAGTTTCTATTATTTTATGTTCTTAAGCGAGTCATAGTACACTCGATTCCCAGGCGAGTCTCTGAACGCCAATGCTTCGGTTAATAATATATTCAACAGGACTCGCCGTCCTACGAAGCAACCAATTATCCTGCGAAGGCCGTTTCGTAAAAAAATATCATTGCCTGTATTCCCCAAAAACCTTTCTTAGTTCATCAGAAATTTCACCCAGTGTGCAATAGTTTTCCACGGCATCCAGTACCAGGGGCATGAGGTTGGTTGTACCGTTGGCGGCTATATTTATTTGCAGTAAACAGTCCGCCACTTTTTTATTATCCCGCCTTGCTTTTAATGCCCTGACCTGGTTGGTTTGTACCTGGCGTATACTATCGTCTATTTTAAATCCCGGGGTTGTAAAGCGTTCGGTGGATTGAAATTTATTGACACCCACGATGATTTTTTCTCCGCTTTCAATCTGGCGCTGGTATTCGAAGGCGCTATGGGCAATTTCATCCTGCATATATCCTTGTTCAATCGCTGCTACACTGCCACCCATGACATCTATTTTTTCAATTATTTCCCATGCCTTTTTTTCTACCTCACTGGTAAGATTTTCTATAAAATAACTTCCTGCCAATGGATCTGCCGTGTCTGGTGCACCACTTTCAAAAGCCACTATCTGTTGTGTTTTTAATGCAATGGCTGCAGCCTCTTCAGATGGAAGGCTGAGCGCCTCATCATAACCGTTGGTATGCAGGCTTTGGGTACCACCCATTACCGCCGCAAGGGTTTGAATGGCTACACGGGTAATATTATTCATTGGTTGCTGCGCAGTAAGTGTGGCTCCGCCGGTTTGTGTATGAAAGCGCAACATCATTGCCCTTGGATCCGTGGCGCCAAGTTCTTTCATGATCATGGCCCACATTTTTCTGGCAGCCCTGAATTTGGCCACTTCTTCAAACAAATTATTATGTGCATTGAAAAAGAAAGAAAGCCGTTTGCCAAAAACATTGATGTCCATTCCTTTTTCCAGTGCGGCTTTTACGTATGCCTTACCATTGCTCAGTGTAAAGGCGATTTCCTGCACCGCCGTGCTTCCTGCTTCCCTTATATGGTAGCCCGAAATAGAGATGGTATTCCATTTGGGGACCTCCTTTGTGCACCACTCAAAAATATCGGTGATGATGCGCATGGATGGTTTTGGAGGATAGATATAAGTGCCGCGTGCAGCGTATTCTTTTAAAATGTCATTTTGGATAGTACCCGAAATTTTGGACAGGTCGGCCCCCTGTTTTTTTGCAAGGGCAATATAAAATGCGAGCAAAATAAAACCAGTAGCATTAATGGTCATGGAAGTCGTGATAGCTTCAAGTTTTATTCCCTTGAATAATGTTTCCATATCTTCCAGTGAATCGATTGCCACGCCTACCTTTCCCACTTCGCCCTCCGAAAGTGGATGGTCACTGTCATAACCAATTTGTGTTGGAAGATCAAACGCTACACTCAATCCATTTACCCCCTGCGATAAAAGATAGTGATAGCGTTTATTGCTTTCTTCAGCTGTACTGAATCCTGCGTATTGTCGCATGGTCCATAGTTTCCCCCGGTACATATCGGGTTGCACACCCCGGGTAAAAGGAAATTCCCCTGGCAATTCATTTGAAAACACCGGCAGGTCATTGATCGTATACACTTGCTTTACCTCAATCCCCGCATCTGTAAATTTCCTTTTCATATAATCATTGGCCAACCGGCATCTTTTATTGAACAGTGAAGCAATTAATTTTTACCGTTATGATTCTGCAAACCCCAACCTTGCTTTAACCCATAACTCATCTTTCTCACTCATAATTTATTTCTAAATCAATTTCTTAACTTCATACTGAATCGCATCCAATACCACCGGGCTTAACTCCGCATTACTATTGGAACTATACTCAAGTAGGAGTTTACCAAGTTCTATAGCATGTGCACTGGGCGGAAGGGAAGCGGCCAGCTGGTTGATGATAAAGATATTTTGTTCCTTCATATTGGTAACTGCTTTCCACACTTCAGGATTGATATAAATTTGCTGGGTAATATTATGCTCATATTCATTCCTGATAGTTTCTACCATGCCTGCCTGGAATTCTGCCACATTAAATGCTGTGGAGTGCATCCTGGTAACCAGGTTTTTTAGACTGATCCTGTCGGCCAGTAAACTGAGCCTTTCGTAAGCCTGCAATGGGAGCAGGCTGTTATTTGCAGCTGGTTGCTTTGCCCTGATTTCTGCCTTTAACGAACGCAATTCAGTCAATAAGAAAATACTCAAACCAAAAAGCAGCACAATTGCTATTCCCTGTATTTCAAAAAATCCGACTTCAAATAGTAGCATGTTTTTTTACAAAAATACGATGGCATAACTAATAATTTCCTTCTTTCGAAAAATACAGCGGATTAATGGTTTTAAATTGTGTTTACCTTTGTTTTAAACAGTAGTAATTTATGGAAACAGCAACAGTAGCCCCGGTAAGTTTTACCAGTAGCGCAGTGGAAGAGATCAAACGCCTGATGAATGCAGATGATTTTGATAAAAATAATTTATTAAGGGTGGGAGTTAAAGGTGGTGGTTGTAGTGGTATGACCTATGTACTGGGTTTTGATATGCCTTCAGAAAAGGATGAACATTTTGAAATAGCCGGTATCCCCTGTATCATGGAAAAATCGCATGGCATTTATTTGATGGGCATGGAGGTTGACTGGCAGGGTGGTTTAAATTCCAGGGGCTTTACATTTAATAATCCCAATGCGAGCAAAACCTGTGGTTGCGGTACTTCATTTGCCGTATAAAAGCCCATCATTACCCTATAGCTATCGAAACATTACAAAGTGACCAATGTCGCCAGTCCACAATGAAGTATTAAGTGGGGGCCAATGGTTCACCATTAATTATTTACAACATATATAAAGTTATATAGAAAGCCCGTTCATTTTTTGAACGGGCTTTCAAATATTTCCTCATCGCGATTGACGTTCTCACCAACCATCTATGTAAAAATTTGTATCGTCAATGGTAAACAGAAACCAATTAATACTGACTCTTCATATTGCCAATTCACCAATTCAATGTCGTATAGTAAAGTTTCATTTGATAGCCCCATCACAACATACTCTTCAATTCATGCTTCGAATTAAAACCAGTAACTGCATAAGCCGCATTCTTTGGTTTGGTTCCGACGCAGTCGGAATTCAAAAAATGCGATAGCCTATTTTTTGAAAAAAGCAAAGACAGCGGTGTTGCAGTTACGCAGCCCCACCGGCTGCGGAGGTGAAAGCAACTAGTTCAAAAGAGCAAATGATATTGAAAAGTACTGATTCGATATTCGCCCTATTAATTAAATAATCTTATTGATGCAAAAAAGAAACAAAAAAAATCAAGCCTGCCCGACTAGCTGCGGTTATTGTCCTCATCAATCACTTATGTAAAAATTTGTATGTTCAATGTGAATAGAGACCAATGAATACTGACTCTTCATGTATTGCCCATTCACCATTGACCATTCACAAATATCGTTCACCATTGCCCACTCACAACCATATATAAAAAAAGCCCGTTCATTTATTGAACGGGCTTTCAAAAATATTCATAAGCTACTTAGGCTTTCTTGGAAACAACTTTCTGTGTCTTCACTTCCGGCTTATCGCTGCTGATCAGTTCAGCCTCACCCAACGGTTTATCTTTTGCAAAATCAACCAGTATTGGTGCCGCAACAAAAATAGAAGAGTAGGTACCTGTAACCACACCGATCAACATCGCAAAAGCAAATCCTCTAGTAACCTCACCACCAAAAATGAATAAGATCAACAGGGTTAAAAATACCGTCAATGATGTCATTACCGTACGGCTCAATGTATCATTGATGGCACGGTTGATAATGGTTCCTTTATCGCTGGCCTTAGAGCCCTTGCTGTACTCACGGATACGATCAAATACAATTACCGTGTCATTCATACTAAAACCAATAACAGTTAAGATGGCCGCAATAAAATGCTGGTCTATTTCTAATGGGAATGGTACCACATTTTTAAGGAAGGAGAATACCGCCAGCATTACAAATACATCATGCAATAATGCCACGATCGTTCCCATTGAATACCTCCAGTCGCGGAAACGGATAAAGATATAAATGAAGATGGCCAATAATCCAAAGATGATCGCTTTAACTGCACCCGCTTTAAGATCAGCAGAAATAGTTGGCTGTATGGTTTGTGAACTCTGGATATGATTTTTAGCAAAATCTTCATAGGTGATATTCGGTAATACTTTCTTTAACCCTTCATACAATTTAGCCTGTACAGAATCATCTGCATTATCATGGCCTATCAAATAAGAAGTGGTAATATTTAAATGTTTGTTATCGCCTACTGTTTTAATGATGGGGAAGTCACCCTCAAGAGATTTCCTCAGGTCATCCTGCACAGCTTCATTGGTAACGGTCTGTGGAAATTCGATGGTATAACTGCGTCCTCCCTTGAATTCAACACCATAATGAAAACTGTTGAAAAAAGAACCGATACCCAGCAATAATACTACGATTGAAATACCATAGGCAACTTTCCTGTATTCAATAAACTGGTATTTGGCATGTTTAAAAACACGTTTGGAAACACCGGTAAAATAATTAAAGTGACGATTCTTGTTTGTCCAGAAATCAGTGATCAATCTTGATACCAATATTCCGCAGAATAAAGACAACAGGATACCGATGATCTGTGTAGTGGCAAAACCCAATACAGGTCCCAAACCAAAATACGCAAGAATGATAGCTGTTAATAAAGTAGTAACGTGGGCATCAATAACCGGGGCGAGTGAACGCCTGTAACCATCATTGACAGCTTGTGGATACGACTTGCCTTTCGTAAGTTCTTCTTTAATTCTTTCAAAAATAATAACGTTGGTATCTACCGCCATACCGATGGTTAACACCAAACCGGCAATACCTGCGGCAGTTAATGTAAAGCCCATGGCACTTAATACACCAATGGTAAACAGCAGGTTTAATATCAGGGAGATATTGGCAACCCAGCCTCCGTTGTTATAGTACACCAGCATCAGGCCAAAGATCACCAGGAAGGCGATTCCAAAAGCCATCATACCGCCATCCACGGCAGCTTTACCAAGGGTTGGACCAACCACCTGCTCAGCAACGATCTTAGCTGGAGCATTTGTTTTACCTGACTTTAAAATATTTGCGAGATCCTGTGCTTCTTCTGTAGTGAAACTACCGGAAATTTCAGAGTTACCACCTTCAATAGGACCATTTACATTTGGAGCCGAATAAACGATGTCATCCAGTACAATTGCAATTGGGCGATTGGTGTTATCCGTTGTCATTCTTGCCCAGGTTTTAGAACCTACACTGGTCATCTGCATTTTAATAGAAGGACGGCCCCTGTCATCAAAACTTTGACTTGATTCTTCCACACCCTCACCTTCTAATTTTGCCTTATCGGTTCCGGGAAGTGTTTTGATCGCATATAAAGGATAATAACGCAAACCGCCTTTTGCCGCTTTTTCTTCTACGCCCAATAAAAATTTAACATCAGCCGGAAAACTGTTTTTAACAATATCCATGCTCATGTATGAATTATACACACCGGTATCTTTCAAAGCAATGCTACCTATAGGGGCGCTGAATACTGTTCTGCCGGTTTTTGGATCCTGCTGTC
>JGI24806J26614_1000426_pt1 | contig 12782 bp, 7 predicted proteins | sample Kansoi200umMDA_FD_26614 | JGI IMG/M metagenome (IMG submission 26614)
GCAGTTCGTCATAAGCGGAGGCTGGGATCGAAGTATAAAAATCTGGCAAATTGATGAAGCGAAAGAAGTGGCGACGCTGAATGGTCACAGTGATGCAGTACTAAGCGTGGTTATTAGTGCCTCAGGAACGCTATTAGCGAGCGCCAGTGCGGATCGAACTGTGAAAGTCTGGGATATGTCAAAGCGAATTCAGCTTTTTACTTTGGAGGGACATATTCGATCCGTCAACTCAGTGGCTATTAGCCCAGATGAGCAGTTTCTGGCTAGCGGAAGCAGTGATCGCACGATAAGAATCTGGGATCTGAAATCAGGCCGGGCTTTGGCCACAATGGAGGGTCATAAGGATTCTGTTGAAGCCGTAGCCTTCAGCCCAGACAGCAGGTATCTGATAAGTGGCAGCCGTGATGAGACAATAAAGATCTGGGATGTAACATCGGGAAGTGTAGTCCGAACTCTGAAGGGCCACTTCAGCGCCGTTACTTCGGTAACTTACTCTCCCGAGGGTTCGCTTATCGCTAGTGCAAGTTACGACCGCAATATTCGAATTTGGGACTCCGCAACAGGCCGAATGTTGCGTTCATTAAAAGGGCATACGGAAAGAATCACCGCAGTTGCGTTCAGCCCGAATGGCAAGGCGCTCGTTAGTGGCAGTGCTGCCAGCCCTCGAGATGCCCCGACGTTGCACATAATCTCAGTAGGTATTAGTGATTATCAAAACCCAAAGTTCAATCTTCGTTTTGCAGCCAAGGACGCACAGGATTTCGGGGAAGAACTGGAGCGTATTGCAACGAATCACTTTAATAGGGTGACCAAACAGATTCTTTGCGATAGTCAAGCCACTAAATCCGAAGTTGAGGCTGCGTTTGATCGCAGCATAACAGAATCAAAACCTGAGGATACTTTCGTGTTTTTCTACCGCGGGCATAATGTGGTAGGCAGACCTGAGAGTTCCAGAGAGAAGCAGATTTATCTTGCACCGAGTGGCGTGGATCCAGCCGACAAACGGCAAGTAATTAACCAGGGGCTTTCGCTGAACCTAATCCAAGTGTGGCTTAGCAAGATAGAGGCGCGTCACCAATTAGTCATTTTGAACACGCGGGAATCGTTTGGAGGAATGAGACGATTCATAACGAGAATTGACAAGGAAAACAAACAACTCGGCCCGCTTCTGAAAAGAGACATGATAGTAATCGCGGTCCAGGGTACGGAAGATGAACCTATTCGGAACGAAAATGGGTTCTTAATAAACACGCTCATCAAGGCATTTCACGCAGAGAAGACACCAGAGGTGCTCAGTAATGCGGGAGATACGTTATTAAGATCAAACTGGGAGCAAGGGATTGTGACAGCGTGGGCTTTGATTAAATACGTCGACCTTTCAACAGCTTGGGAAAACGGTTTCAAAATCCGGGACGTTAACTTCATTGGACTCACCACCGGAAACGATTTCACGCTTGGGACTCTGGCGAAACGAATAACCAGGGGCAACAAGAATCACCATCCGCCGAGAGGTATATTGCGGCACCATTCATCGACTCGTCCCAACCGCTTTCCGTTCGAGAAACGATTTGAATCTGTGCACTGGAAAACGAACCAGGCTCCTTCTTCTACGACTCAATTGGTTCGTACCGGAAAAGATTACGCGTTGCTGATTGCCACAGATGAGTACGATCATTGGCCACATCTAGACAATCCTGTAAATGACGCACGTAACCTAGAATTGGAACTAAAGAACTATTACGGATTCAAGACAGAAGTTATTGCGAACGCAAGGAGGGATGCTGTTCTACAAACACTCCGGCGCTACATGCGAGAGATAAGATTTTCAGACAACGATCAGCTCTTCATCTTTTTTGCCGGTCATGGAACTTTCAACGACGAGTGGAAGGAAGGGTATATTGTTACAAAAGATTCCAAGCAAAACGACGAGTATGGTGATAGTTATATTTCGCACTCTTTGCTTCGGAAAATGATAGATAACATACCCTGTAAACACATCTTTCTCGTGATTGATGCATGCTTTAGTGGCACGATTGATGAATTCATAGCTAAAAGCCGAGCAGGTGAAGATAGAGATGTAACCAGTACGGAATTCGTCGAGCGTAAGATGCAATTCAAAACTCGGCAATTCCTGACTTCCGGTGGAAAAGAATATGTGCCCGACGGTCGTCCCGGACAGCATTCGCCTTTTACCCGACGATTCCTGGAAGCCTTGAGGAGTTATGGCGGAACATCACACCTGCTCACAATTAGCAGCATTGTTGTATACGTAGAGCGAGCAGTGCCTCTACCTCGACGAGGAGAATGGGGTGGAAACGAACCAGGAAGTGATTTTATGTTTGTCGCCACAATGCGGAAGTGATCAGTATTGTTTGCCATTGCTCAGCTCGCACAGGTAGCCAGCTAGGTTAGCATGATATCGCCTCCTCAGTTTCCCAAGCCTGATAGCAGGCGCAGGGTCGAGGTGATTCCAACGTCTGCGCACTCTCGAGACTGCTTTAGAACGCGCGCGCATCACTCGTCGAAAGCGGTCCTGATTCCAGTCAGCACGGGCCTCTCTCAACTCGCGATCCAATCTCATCAATAACTCCAAAGCCTCTGCTGCAAGCAAGCGTTCGCCAGATAATACAAATCGCGAAGTCCAGCGATTTACTTCCCTGTCCAGATAGCAGCAGATAGTGCTCGGCTCAAACTGCGATGACCGTTCAATAATTAATGCTTCCACTTTGCTCTGGATGGTTGACATAAGCACTTCCCTCATCCGAAGTCCAGAGCAAGTTGCGTTTGCGCAATGCATTGAGCGGCGACTGTAGCTGGTGCGACGTACAGAGCCGATGAAGCGCATACTGGTTCAGTATCAATCTCGTCGGGCACGAAGCGACACCGGGGCCGCTTCTGTAACAGGGACAAACCATTCATCCAGATTCACAATCTGAGGTTTCGACAACTCCTGAGGCTCAATAGAAGCAATTTCGGATTCGTCAGATACTTCCCTCGGTATCATTGGATAACGGGCCAGCAGGATATCCAGCACAGCAATACCTTTTTCCTTACCGGTAGGAACAAAGAATCGCTGCTTCCAATCAATCTGTTCGTTAATTAGACCAAGGCCTCGTGTAAGAGCAAATTCAGCGAACATCAGATCATCGCTATCTTGAAAGCGGTGGAAGCCGGACGGACAGTACGAGACGTTTGCCGCGAGCATGAGATCAGCGACGCCACCTATTACCAGTGGAAGTCGAAGTACGGCGGCATGCAAGCTTCAGATATTAAGCGGTTGCGTGAACTGGAAGACGAAAACCGACGCTTGAAGCAGATGTCGGCCGACCTGTTACTGGAGAATCGGGCGCTGAAAGATGTGATCGCAAAAAAGCTCTGAAGCCAGCGGCGAAGCGCGCGTTGGTTGTGGCGTTGCGAACAGAGCATGGGTTGAGTGAACGGCGCGCTTGTGCTGCCGTGGGTCTGCAACGTTCGGTCTATCACTACCAGTCGCGACCGAGTGCAGATGGTCCAATCGTCAAACTGCTGCTGGAGCTGGCCTGGCAACGACTGGAGCAAGGCTTCGGGAAGTTGTTCAGGCGTTTGCGACGCCTGGGTCACGGTTGGAACCATAAGCGGGTCTATCGCATCTATTGCGCGCTGAAACTGAACAAAAGACGAAAAGGCAAAAGACGTTTGCCAACAAGATGTCCTACTCCACTGGTGGTGCCTAAAGGAATGAACGAGTGTTGGTCCGCCGACTTCATGAGTGATGCGCTGTGGGGTGATCGTCGCTTTCGTACCTTCAACGTAGTCGATGATTTCAATCGCGAAGGACTGGCGATCGAAGTGGACTTCAACCTGCCGGCACCGCGCATTGTGCGCACGCTGGATCGGATAGCCGCTGAACGCGGCTATCCGCGCAAGCTGAGGTTAGACAACGTACTACCTGCAAAAGCAAGCCGGCGATCAGGCGACAATCTTCCTGAGCAGGGTGAGTCCCGCTATTAACCCTCCTCTTGCTACCCCTCGTTCTCTTCGGTGGCTTCCATCTTTTGAAAGGGACGATCTTTAACCATAGTGACACAAGGTCGGCTTCCGTTGCTGCCTGCCTTTACTGTACTCAACACAAAGTATCTATCCCGATGGAAGACTCAAACATTATCTACGAGGTCAGGCCACCGCTGCGGCTTGCCTCAACGGCCCGTGTGAGCGAGTTCTTCCACCGGGTTCTGGGATCGCGTCTTCACGGTAAGCGCGATAAAACTGCTGGTGTTTGATCAGTCCGTAAATGGTCCGCGCCATCTTGGCCGTACAAGCCGTATAGGCCTTGCGCCTGAGATCTGTATTAGTCGGATCCGATCGCAGGTAACGACTGAACTTTTGCCTGAAGGTGTTTTCCTGCATATGCGTAGCGCGTCGTGCTGCCATCCACAGAGCTGAGCGTAATCTGCTGTTGCCGCGCTTCGACAATTGCGTGCGCCCGCGGTAAGCGCCCGATTGTGAAGTGGCTAGATCGAGTCCACAAAACTTCAGGAACTGTCGCTCATGACGGAAGCGACGCAAGTCGCCCGCTTCGGCCAGCACGGTCAGGGCAATGATTGGACCAACGCCCGGAACCGAGCGCAGGATCTGGTAATCGAGTTGGCTTTGCAGTAACTCGTGAGCAGTCTCTTCCAACTCCGCACGGATGCGACAAAGTTCCAGATGCTGCGTGAGGGTGAGGCGGAAAGTGGCGATAGCTTGTGATTCAAGAGGCACTGGAAGTGCCACACTTTCCTGAGCTTTTGCATATAGAGCACGCAGAATAGGTGCTTTGGCTTGCTTCCGCCATAACAACTGCGAGGCTCTGTCAATGAACTCATTCTCGGTTAACTGCGTGATAGCTTGCGGCGTTGGGAACTCGAGCAGCAAACGTGCGAACCAACTGGACCGGCTATTGGATAAGAACCGCTCAGCCTCGGGAAATAAAGCGGTAGATAATGGTTGAGTAGACTGTGTTGCACGCGGGTCTTGCGCAACGAAATCTGGAAGTGAGTCTTCGACAGTTCCTGGAGATCGTTGGTTTGCTCAATGACCGGATCGTAGAAGTATTGGGTGTTCCCATTACGCAGCAAATGGAGGATGACCTGCGCGTCTTTCGGGTCGTTCTTGTCCCAGGAGTTGTGCAACGCCTCACGCGTTCTGGCGACAGCGATCGAGGAGACGAGCTTTACTTCGAAACCCTGGACCTTCAGGAAGTAGGCGAGGTTCCGGTGGTAGTCAGCAGTTGGTTCTAAGGCGATCTCCAGCGCGCCCTCGAGACGTTTGAGGTAGCCTGCGAGCTGGCGGAAATCACTCAGTTGGTTACGGACGATCATCTTCCTGCGTTTGCCGTTCGGTAGTTCAACCAAGACATCGTGCTTCGCTTTGGCGATGTCAATCGCTACCAGAATGCGGGGCCTTGCGGTAGAGTCTGATGCTGTCATGCTTGGCTGCTCCTTCGTTAAGTGTTCTTGAGCAGAATCACCATACGACAGGAAAGGCTGAGCATGACAGTCTGACTTTTGAAGGTACTATGGTCCAGAGATGGTCTCTGTGACGCTGGCTGAGTGGGCTGACCAACACAACGTGATGCTCGAGTTCATCAAGCCTGCTCGACCAATGCAGAACGGCTTTATTGAACGATTCAATCGCAGCTACCCTGAAGCGGTGCTCGACATGTTTGTCTTTCAAAGGTTGTCGGAGGTGCGGGAACAAACCGCACTGTGGCTGAAAGAATACAACGAAGAACGACCACACAAGTCTCTGGGCCATCTGACACCCAGGGAATATTTGCTAACCAACAAACCGGAAATCTCTAGAAACTCGTGGGTGTAATAGCGGGACGCTTACATTGTGACCTCAGATTCAGTAACTTGTGACGGCAATCGCGGGAGGCTTACAATCGGGAACGCGATGTAAAAATCGGGATCACACCATAGCCCAGCGATGCTACACAACGACTGCCTTAATGACTGATTCTTTCGATATTCGATTGGCCGAGGGGATGAATCTCATAAAAGGTCGTGCGGTCACGGTCGCGCTTGATTGGGCCCGTAACTCTTATCGTGTCCCCTACGTGCCAATTTTTCCAGCGTTCGTCAGTACCGAATCTGTATTCAACGCGAATGAATCTTTCATGCCGAATCCCTTTTGTGCCGTCTAGAATAAACATCTGACCATCAACGTCAATTTGATTAATCTTAAGATCCAGACTGACACCTGCATCGAGGCCGAAACTTGGCGGATGCTGAAGAATTCCGATCGCAGTCACATTTTTTACATCATCAATTTGGTCCCAGCCACTAAATCCTCGCATTTTCGCGGCTGGCGTTGCAATGAAACTCATATAATCATCTGAGCCATCGCCCTTCGTAATATTGACTCGTAATCCATGGACAAAATATTCAGCGGCACTCATTGGACGAATTCCATTTTTGCCGCTCTCCCATTCTGACTGCCCTTGCTTCAATCTTTGATTAATAGTGAACGTAACAAAGTCCCGACCATTGACGATTACCGTAATACTTTCGGGCTTCCACTGGCCCGGTAACGGAATATCGATGTCCGGAATTAATTGATCGATAAGTTTCTGCAAATCGTCAGCAACGGGTTGAGCTGCATCAACAATCGAATTGAATACTTCGATTTCTGTTTCGGCTATGCGTATCGATCCTTCCAGGCTAAGTTTGGTTGCTAAAACCCCGGCGGCAATACTTTCTTCGGCAGCGTGTATTTCAAGCCAAGACTGAGCATTGTTTATTCCTTTTTCAAGGTTCGCAATCTCATTATTTAATGCGTTGCAGGTGTCCCTGAGGGGGCAAGGCAACGGTATTTTTTGTTTTGCCCAGTCCGGGCAGCTAAACGGCCAATGGACCGGTATCGTACACTCTTCGTTGAAAGGACAGTTGAGTGTGCTACATAACAACTCACCAACCTGCCTCTTTTTTTCGATTAATGAATTGTTAAAGTCTCTAATGGTGTTTCGCTTCTCCAAAAACTCTTTGATTTTTGCTTCAGCTTCATTTATTGCGGGTTGAAGGTCATTAAGTTTATTTTGAAGCAACTTTAGCCCATTCCTTTTGAGTTCCAATTCTTCCCTTTTCAACTGTATTCCGGCTTTCAGGTTGTTCAAGATATCGGAAGGACGAGGCGGCTTTAGCGGATTGGGGACCAGATCAAATTCTGTATCGGGTCCTTCCGCAAGACCACAAATGTTCGGTACAAAAATCCCCTTCTTTTCTAATCGGACTCCTCTCAAGTCGCCCACAAAAAGTTGGACGTCAGGCCCGTCTAAGGCTGAGCAGACTCCGCCTTCGCCAATTGCTGGGTTTACGATTTCGATGGTTGCGGTTTCACCCTTACCAAAATCACCAGAAATTCTCATGTTATTTGATAACTTCGAGTCATTAGGAATTCGCCAGGCTTTGGGTCCAATATCAATCCATATGTCATCCTTGGAGTTTGTTAACGGGGCATACGCACCAGAAAACAGGTCGTTGCTGGTCTTTATCCGAAATGCAAGACTTGTAATAAGTTCACATGGCGGAACTTTATGATCCAATTCGGTTGGCGGAAGATGGGCCAAACATCCTTTCGAATATGGGATCCCGTCAATCGTTGTGTCACGACCAATAGTTCCAACTAAGACCACTGAGTGACTTGGATCAACTTCAACCGGAGAACCTCCTGCCAGGGGAATACCAAACACAGTAGTGTCTTCGGCAAGAATTGCTCGCGAGAGAACTCCTTCAGAGTCAAAAGCCGCCTTAGTGTTTATGGCTATTGGGACTGTATTGACTATCATCACGCGATTAGGTGCTGAAATCGATTGTGTCGAACCCGAGGGGAAACGGGTTAAAATTGTGTATTCATCATCAGGCATTTCAGCTATTGACGCATACGAACCGATTTGCTGACCCGAAATACTGAGATCGTGCCATTGAAGCGGGCCTGGGCTAATACGAGACAGACGTGATCTTAATTCACCATTGCGTAAAGAGACTGTAGCTGTGTTCGGATATGTGAGTTGGGTAAACTTTGCGATCAGCTCCCCTTCACCAGTCGGCGAATCCTCACCCACCGAAAAAAGCAGAGGAGCACCCTCTTTAGAGTCATATGAGGAACCTATTTCGATTGTTAGTTTGCGCCCGCGAGTTGCTATGAGCGGTGCACCTGGATCAAGTTGAAAATGCGCGTTCGGAATAGGACCTGAAAGACTTCCATCCGGATTTAGGGAGAGAGAGCCACTATTAATTTTCGATCCACCAGCAAGGCTAAGCGTTGTTGCAGAGTCAAGAACCACGGCTCCGCCAGTAAGATCGGATGTGAGCCTAACAGTCCCGCCGGCGGGAGCATTGTCCGCCGCTAATATAGTTCCCTCAATAATTCCATTACCAAGCTTGAAGTTGCCGCCTGCAGTGAAGCTGGCTTCTCCCTGACTGAACGGTGCATTTATTCGAACAGTTCCTTTCAATCCTGAGTTAGCAATCTCAGGCGAAGATGCCCCTGGCGACAGATCGATCAGTGCGCCATCGGCAGGAGTGAAGCGAAGACTCGAAGACAAGCTGTTATCGGAATTTCCCAGATTGAGTCTTAGGTCGGTCAGAGGTCCCATCAAGCCGTCTGAGTCAGAAAATGTTAAGTTGTCGAAAGCAAGTTTGCCTTCTCCTACAACAACAGCAGCCTTCAGACCCAAGGGGACTCGACCCGAATTGATCATCAAGTGGCCTTTTATCTGTCCACTAAAGCCACCGCCCGCCAGCCTTGCAAGTACTGCTTCAATGCTCCCAGAATTAACCACGACCTGCAGGTCATTTCCAAAGTTGATTTTGCCCTTCGTGTTTGGAATGCTGAGGGCGATTTGCCCATTTGTTCCCGGGTTGTCACTGGAAAAAGTTATCCGGTTTGCGGGATTAGCTATCAACGCTCCTCCTTGCGCCTCGAGCACAAAACGGTTTGTAGTACCGATTATGCTCTCTCTTCCGAGAGCTAACGAAGTAGGCAGAATTTCCCCAAAGATAGGAACCGGGCGCGACGTATCAATAGTAAATTGGCCTGTCTCTGCGGTCCCAGACTGAATTGATAATTTGTTCGCAGAACCAAAAACTAAATCTCCGGAAGTTAATGCAATCTGCATAGGCGATAAACTGCCCTGTAATTTTGGCAGCGAGTTCGTGGTCCATTCAGCCGAGACAATCGTGAGGGCGGTTCTGGGTGTCTTGAAGGATAGGTGGTTGTTAGGATCAGGGACTAAGATTCCGGTTGCGCTGCCTAGGCTAACTTGAGCTGAACCCAGCGACAAGACTTTCGAGCCGTCTTCCTTAACTTCAAAACCAAGCCGGTCCGCTTTCAGCCCAGCAACGTCAATGGGACTGATTGCGCTTTGACGCTCGCCGCTTTGTGTTAGCACCAAACTCGAACCGGCGGCCAGAAGACTGTCGATTTGACTAGCTTTCAACGACAAAAATGGACTTGTTAGACTCCTTTGACCGAATGCCAATTGCGAGATTTCGATGTGACCACCGGGCCCCATCTTTAAGAGGGTATTGCCGCTAGTCAAACAAGCGTCGGATGCATTTGCGGTGAAACGATTGATCGCAGCTGCGAGATTCTTTGTAGATGCTTCATAGGACAATGCAGAGAAAGACAATGAGGTTTTTTCTGTGAGGTTCAGCGAGTCAAAGTCACAACCGCTTGAGTTACTAATACCAAGCGGAAGTTTGGTACCTGCCCGCAAATCGACCTGAAGACCATCCTGACTATTTTCACGTATCTCGACCGAATCAAATCTCAAGGGTCCAGTGTTTAGGTTCTGGTCCGTCAGCAAGCTGACCACCTGCGGAGCAATTTTCAACTGAGTCAATGCCTCTGAGTAGAAGCCAAGTGAGTCGGCGTGAGTTTGCCCTTTCCTAACAAAGTCAGTAGTCGCCGAATGGGAGCCGGGTTCATAGAGGTCTTTGACGCGACCATTGTGATCGTAGGTAATCTTGCCAACTCGTAAGGTCCCGGGAATAGGTGTATCGACGGCGAGGGTGATTATCAGCGGGTGTTCGCCAAAATCCACTGATAGCTTTTCCCACCTGTTGTTTCGAAGATCAAAGGTAATCTGTGCAGTCGTTTCTGGAGAAACTCGCCAAAAAGCACTCTGCCCGGTGCGGGCACCATTAGTTCTGCCATTAAATGGTTTAAGCTTGACTTGGACTAATCCTTTTGAGGATTCCGCGGCATTCAGTATCGTGTCATACAGTCTCAAGGCAAATGCATGATTATATTGTAAGGATTGTGCTCTCGCGGCGTTGGGGATTCTCGGATAAGTAGCGCCGCTCACGAGAACGCATACGAATGTTGTGAGGAGCCTTAGGAACTCGCGTTTCTTCCAGGACCTGCTTTGGTTTGTTCGATGCATCTGGCTAAGACAAGATCAATGGGTAAACAGAGTCGCAGTTCCTCAAGCGATCTCTTCGTGGGTTTGTCGATGACTGGAGCGGGGCATTGTTCCGAATGCTTACCGTTTCCGGCCGATCCACACATCGTCCTTGTTCAACTTCAAAAGTCCATCCAGTGGTCGCCCTGAGAACATATTTATCTCCAGCCTTCTGTGCGATACCACTGAAATGAAGCCAGTTTGGATGGACGATAGATTCGTATTGTGCCCTTGACTACCTCACCGTTGTTTGACCTCCAAACCTCTATGGGAAAAAGGCTGAGAACATTTCAAAGCGCTGTTATTCCCGCGATGAAGTGAATAGATCTCTAGTGTCAAAGCCTATCCAGAATGGTTCTCAGCAAACTGACGGTATTTTCTTCATTGCGAAGTTTTGACAATGCTACTGAATGCTGATCCTGCTCAACTAAACCTCGACTTGAAAAACGCGACAACCTTTAAGAGGCGCTGAGTGTCGCAAACCCTCAGAGGCTTTGAGCAGATAGGAGTGTTGAAGCGTAGCGACCGCAAACTACACCAAGGATCGCGGGTGTCAAGGATTGTAGCCCCCGTCTTGTCTGACTAGATAAAACAGCCTTCGCGAAACCAATAGAAAAGGCCTCTAGGATGTCGCATCCAAAAAGGCGGGCAAAATGGAGGGGGCATTTGAAGGTGAGTTCCAAGGAGCGCGAGCAGCTGAAGATCTTTGAAGAGTGAGGCGTGGAGAGTCCAATCAACGGAATTGGCGGTCTCGATTCGCTTCTGCCCTTCATCCTGACAAATCTCAACTGTGCTCCGAATCCCTCGAGAACTTTGAGATCGTGCCGCTTAAGCGTTGGTTTGACCTTACCAGAAGATAGGTTGAATAAGCTGCTTTAGTAAGCTCAGTGAGAATGTTAGGGCTCCACGTGGGCCCTCTTGTTTAAGTTTCGTAGCCGAGCGCTGAACAAACCATCAATAAGGAGAGNCCGCAAACGTATCCCGGAATTGTCGATCGTTTATTGGGCAACCGTCGAATTAGATGGGACTACGTATGAATTGATTGTTGATAGTGGGTTCAATAGAGTTCATTTACCAGTGGTGGTCAGAGGCACCCAGTCGATAATCTACGAGCAGAACACGCGCGACTGAAAGGTTTGGGTGTGATGTTTACAATGCGGCCCACCGATCAAGGCCCTGTAAGGATTGCCGTCTTTTCGGACACGTGCGGGAATCTCATCCAGTTGTATCACCCGAACCCTCAGTGAGAAGGCGACTTCGACGAATCCGTTGGCGCAGAGAATCAATCAGGCCGCTGGAGTGGACGATACAACAGAGCCACTCCCCGAACGAGCTTTAGTTCTGTTTACAAAATTTTCCTTACTACACGAGGAAGTCCCTTCTCCTAATGCTAATGCTTCGAGACTCTCACAAACTGGAGCTGCAAATCATTGAACGCTACCTAACCTAACTATACTGTCGGCGCTGACAGCCACCTCGAAACGATGGCCCTGCGCGAGGTAAGCATTCTCGCCGCGTTTGAAACCGTGCAATAACGCGACCGGAGCAATTGGCCAGAGCAAAGCTCCGGTAACCACGATCTTCGTAGCAACCTTTGCACCCTTGCTATCTCCGACCCGTCGCCCAGTAGCTTGAATAGGAACCCTCGAGTCGTCAACGGCATTAACGGTTTCCATGGTCCAGACGAGCCGCCCTGCGCGGCCGAAGTGACCGCCCCTGCTAGCTCTTACTACACGTCCAGTAGCGATTGCCCCGATAGCGATTACTGTTTTCTCTCCGACCCGAACCGGGTTTACGACTTTGAAAGATATTGCTTCACCCGGTTCGATCTCTTGCGAACTAATCCTATAGGCCGTTTCGAGCTCGACGACAGTGCCGCGCGGAATGGTGACGGCGACCGCGGGTAAGTCTGATTTTGCCAGTATCAGAACGGTCTGATTTGTCAGGGGCTGGACGGACTGTTGTTCCCGCTGGATTGGTGTTGCTGCAACTCCACAGACGCCACCAAAATAGGTCAAGAGCAAGATAGCGAGAGAAATGGAGATAGATTGGCGCATATACAAGCTCCTCTCTTACAAGTTGTCGCTCACTAATATTGCAAACAAGTGAGATACCACGGTTTGCGACGATACTCCCTATGTCCTGGGTTTACCTTCCTGTGCGATCTCTGAAGCGTCCTCTGACTCGCCAGATCGAGCAGTTATTTCACATTAGAACACTATTCGCGCCGGTAGGACCTCGACACAAACACTTTCCAGACTGCCACATATCGAACTGGCTTGATTTAATAGAAACGGAAAAAGTTGAAGCCGGCAAGACTGCGAATTCTGTTCGTTTCCCGGATATGTCCTCGGTG